>ERZ773069.626-NODE-626-length-22739-cov-53.025877_pt1 | contig 22739 bp, 21 predicted proteins | sample MGYA00580619_ERZ773069 | MGnify/ENA primary metagenome ERZ773069 (study PRJEB29015, sample SAMEA2738007) | human oral metagenome | biome: human oral; feature: human-associated habitat; material: dental | place: China | collected 2108 ...
GCGTGGCCTTCATTGTCGCCATCGCTTTGTTCCTCATGAAGCTCGGACCAGCATCATGGAATTATCCGAATCCGCGGAAGATCATGCAGGAGCAACGACGTGACATGGCTATGGCACGGGCAACCCAGGTAATGCAGAAGCATGGCCTGTAATCGAGTGAATGTGACTGCCGCAATCTGCGGCTTCGCTGTCATAAAACACCACTATCGCCAGTACCATGAACCAGCCTTTTAATCCGCTTAGCCCCCAAAATAACCCCAGTAACCAGGACTATCGTATTGGTGACACCGAACGCCAAAAGGCAATGGATGACCTAGGCAAGCACTTCACCGCTGGCCGGTTGGATATCACCGAATACGACAATCGCCTCACCAACGTTGCAGAAGCAACCATGCGGTCCGATTTGATACCAATCTTCTCGGATTTGCCGGCCATCACCGATGCCAATACCCCGGTTGCCATACCACATGCCGCCGGAATCCCCGACGAGGTCACATTCACCAGCAGCGAGATAGAAGAAAACTACCGGTCGGGGAAACGCATCAGGCTGGGGATTACGCTGCTCATGTTGCTCCCCTTCCTTGTCACTTTCCACTTGGAGACACTTATAAGCGGTATAACATTCATAGCTTTTCTTGCCACATTCATCATGTTATACATCCTGAAGTTGGGGCCAAAGTCATGGCATCAGCCCAGCCCCCGTGCCCTGGCGCGGCAGCGGCAGCGGCAAATCGCCCAGGCCCAAGCCATGCAGGTGCAGGCCATGGAGCTAGCTAACGCGCAACAAATGGCGCAGCAACGGCTCCTCCGACAGCAACGGCAGGCGGAAATCACCAACGCCGCCTTGGAGGTGACCAACCAATACGTCCAACGGCTCCGGAACCGTCACAGCCGCTAGTAATCTACCAGGAATGTGGTACGTGGTCAGGCAACTAAAAAGCCACCACTGCCATTGGAAGGTATGAACCCGCAGGCAACCCAGCCCTATCCCCGAGATCCCGTTTCTAAGCCGGCTAGCTGGGATTATCCAATTGGGAACATTGAACGGTGGCATGCGAAAACTGCGTTGGATTGGCATTATGCGGCTGGCAAGCTGCAACCCACGGACTATAACAACCGGTTATCCGCCATCATGGTGGCCACAATGTGGTCCCACCTGGTGGCGGTTTTCGCCGATCTTCCGGCACCCGGCCCCGCCTATGATGGCAAGCAATTGCTCAAGGCATGCCAGACAGCACAAAAAGCACAAACCCTGAGCCTGTCGTTAGCAGCAATACTGTTACCCATACTGTTGGGCGTTATAAACAGATAATGCCGGTGACTCCATCCACCAATAAGTTCACTATTGTTAGTGTTATGACATCGTCTGTGCCCCCAATCAATCCCCGTAACCAGGACTATCGTATCGGTGATACTGAACGCCAAAAGGCAATGGATGACCTAGGTAAACATTTTGCTGCCGGTCGGCTAGACATCACCGAATACGACAACCGCCTCACCAATGTCGCAGAAGCAACCATGATGTCTGATTTGATACCAATCTTCTCGGATCTCCCAGCCATCACTGATGCCAACACCCCGGCCACCATACCGCATGCCGCCGGAATCCCTGCCGAGGCCACATTCACCAGCAGCGAGATAGAAGAAAACTACCGATCAGGGAAACGCATCAAGCTGGGCATTACGATGCTCATGCTCCTCCCCTTCCTTGCCACCATGCCTGTAAACACGTTTATAAGCGGTATCGCATTCTCGGTCTTTCTTGCCACCGTTATCATATTGTATGTGCTGAAGCTGGGGCCGAAATCATGGCATCAACCAAGCCCCCAAGCCCTGGCACGACAACGGCAACGGCAAATCGCCCAGGCTGAGGCCATGAAGGTGCAGGCCACACAGCTCGCCAACGCCCACCAAATGGCAGAGCGGCAGCTCCTCCGGCAACAACGGCAGGCAGAGATCACCGACGCCGCCCTGGACGTCGCCAACCAATACATTCAACGGCTCCGCAACCGTCACCGCCGCTCATAACCTGCCAGTGATGTGGTGTGTGGTCAGGCAACCGGGAGCCCACCACTACAATTGATAGGTATGAATCCGCAGGCACTCCCACCCTACCCCCGAGATCCTGTTTCTAATTCTAAGTTCGCTAGCTGGGATTATCCCATTGGGAACATTGAACGGTGACATGCGAAAACCTCGTTGGATCAGCATTATGCGGCTGGCAAGCTACAGCCTACGGAATATGAAACCCGGATGGTTGGCATCATGGGGGCAACCATGTGGTCCCACCTGGTGGCGATCTTCGCCGACCTTCCGGCGCCTGGCCCCGCCTACGATGGCAAGCAATTGCTCAAGGCATGCCATGCGGCACAAAAAGCACAATCCATGAGCCCGTTAGTAATAATCCTGTTACCCATACTTTTGGGCGTTATTTTCCTCATCAGTCTGGGCGTTGCTGGTCCTCCAGGATTCGTATTTTCCATGCCGATCTTAATCGCACCACTTATTGTAATTTCTATGGCTACTGTGGATAAATACAAACGTGTATACCAGAATTTCAGTAACCAGTTGAACCTCCAGCAGCGTGCTCTCTTAGATGAGGCGGCAAACGAAGAATACGCACAATACCGCTGGAGACAACAACAGCAGCAACAGATTCAAAACATGTTTAACAACATAAACAGACAATACTAGTGCCGCCCACGCTAATAACTTCACTATTATTAGTACTATGACATCGCCTGTGCCCCCAATCAACCCAGGTAACCGGGATTACCGCATTGGTGACGCCGAGCGCCAAGAGGCAATGGACGCTCTAGGGAAGCACTTCACCGCTGGCCGGCTTGACGTCACCGAATACGACAACCGGCTCGCCAGCATCACCAACGCAGTCATGCAATCCGACCTGGCACCAGTCTTCGCGGACCTCCCCCCACTAGTTTCGCCCTCCCCCACTCCCCCACCATCGGTAGGACCAGTCGCAACGACAAACGCCCCCCTCTATCCCCCTAACGCTGGCTACAAACCGGAAAACCGCACCAAAGTCTTATACCGGTTCCTCATGTTACTGCCACTGTTTATGCTGGCCAGTATGGCAATCACCCCATTCCTGTACCTGTTGGGCTTTGCCTTGCTCCCACTGATTCTCGTCGGCTTGGTCGTTGCGGGGGTGAAATTTTTGGGGCAGCCCACGGAACCACCACAGCCGCCACAAATGATCGATCCCCAACAACTAACCTCCCAGCAATATCAGCAGATCCAAATCACCCAACAACAGGTGACCACGGACCAATACAACCCGCAACAACTACGGTACAGCGTTATCCGATGGCGGTATAACAACGATTGACGCTAACCGAGGGTCAGCCCACCAAAGCATGGGCATGTCACATGTGGGGGCGTTCATAAGTTTCATTGCCTCACCCGCACATGTCTGTGTGCGCACTGGGGCAAAAAGTGGCAAAATTTAACGAATGAATAACAAGGAACCCCACAACACCCCAACTGAAGCGCCTGTCGAAACCCCCACCGAAACCCGCACACCACTCCGCCGGCCTCAGCGTCGGCGCATCTTCGACCAGTCGGAGAAAATGAAAAATGTGCTCTACGAAATCCGGGGGCCGGTGGCTGAGGAGGCAGAAAGATTAGAGCTTGACGGGCATCGCATTCTCAAGCTCAACACCGGCAACCCCGCCATTTTCGGGTTTGAGGCCCCCGACGTGATCGTGCAGGACATGATCGCCGCCCTCCCATTTTCGCAAGGGTATTCGACTTCTAAAGGCATTATTACTGCCCGCCGCGCCGTGGTCACCCGCTACGAGGTGATACCCGGGTTCCCGAAATTCAGCATTAACGACGTCTACCTGGGTAACGGGGTGTCCGAACTCATCACCATGGTCACCCAAGCCTTGCTTAACGACGGCGATGAGGTACTCATTCCTGCACCTGACTACCCATTATGGACCGCAGCTGTGTCCCTGGCCGGTGGGAAACCCGTCCACTACATCTGCGACGAGGCCGCCGATTGGAACCCCGACATAGCAGACATGCGGGCCAAAATTACCGAACGCACCAAAGCCATTGTGGTCATTAACCCCAATAACCCTACCGGCGCAGTATACTCACCAGAGACACTCAAACAGATTGTCGAAATAGCCCGGGAATATGGGTTACTTATCCTGGCCGATGAAATCTACGACCGGATTCTCTACGATGATGCTACCCACACATCCATTGCCTCCCTCGCCCCCGACCTGCTGTGTATCACTTTCAATGGGCTTTCGAAAACTTATCGGGTAGCCGGCTACCGCGCCGGGTGGATGGTATTGACTGGCCCGAAGGACCACGCCCGGGGTTTTATTGAGGGATTGGATTTATTATCGAGCACCCGTTTGTGCGCCAATGTGCCGGCACAGCATGCAATTCAGGTAGCCTTGGGGGGTCGGCAGTCAATTTATGATTTGACTTCCGCCCATGGCCGGCTGACAAGGCAACGTGATGTGACGTGGGAAAAACTCAATGAAATTCCGGGTGTGAGCTGCGTAAAGCCTAAGGGGGCATTGTATGCTTTCCCTAAGTTGGATCTCGAATATTACGATATCCACGATGATTCCCAATTGATGCTGGACTTGTTGCGTGCCGAGAAAATTTTGTTGGTTCATGGGACTGGTTTCAATTGGCCACAGCCCGACCATTTCCGGGTGGTGACCCTACCGTGGGCCAATGAATTAGCGGAAGCTATTGATCGCCTGGGAAATTTCCTGTCCAGCTACAAGCAGTAGGAGTGATCCGATGGGTAGGCATAACCACCAATTAGAATCAGAGTCAGAGAACGAACCAGAGTCGCCAGCGGAGATTCGGCGGAATCGACGGTCGAAGCGCATCACACCCGCTGCCCAACAACCGGCAAAGGGGTCGAAGTCCGCAAAGGCAAAGCCGGCTGTGCGCCCCACCAAGGCGGCGCAATCGTCCTCGCCGCAGTCGGCGGGTGCCGGACGCCCGGCCAAACGGACGGTTCGGAAAGTATCCCAACAGCCTGCTGACGCTACTCCCGCCACCCCGAAGGGGCCGCGGGTTCGGAAGCCCCGGCCAGCGAAGGGAACCAAGCCTACCCAACCCACCCCCGCTACCCCCGTGGCTTCGGAGCAACCGGCAAAGCCGGCGAAGCCAACTAAACCAGCCAAGCCGGCGAAGCAGCCCCGGGTGCCCCGGTCGCAGCGGAAACCAGAGGCTGAAAGCCCAGCTGTAGACGTCGATAAGCAAAGCAAACCGAAGACCCGGACCTGGACGTTTACGCGCATCCTGCTGGTTGCGTTTATTGCAGCCTGGGTTGGCGGCACCATTTTCGGCGTGTACACCATGTGGCCGGGCGATAAAAAACCCAATATTTCGCCGAATTTTTATACCTCGTTCAGCATGAGTCATGCGCAGGTTGAGGGAACCGTATTATTCACCCAACCAGGGTCATGCACGTCGTCGGAAGTCGGCCGGGTGTTCGACACTTCGCCGCGGGAGTCGCCCGGGTCGGATAATAACTGCCAGTGGTATATCACCCAAATCGACTCGGGCACCAACAAGGGGCAACGCACCCTATTGATTAATTCGCACAACCCCGGCGAGCCCGAGCTGCACAAGAATGACCGGATTCTCCTCATCGAGGACAAAGCGGCCGACGGGTCCATGTCGTATGGGTTTAGCGACTTCCAACGCACCTACCCGCTGCTGTTGTGGGGTCTCATTATCGCGGCGGCGATTGCCGGGTTTGCGCTGATCCGCGGCGTGCGGGCCCTCCTGGGGTTGGGCATCACTCTGATTGTGGTGGTGCTGTTTACCGTCCGAATATTACTGTTGGGCGCCTCCCCAATTTCGGCGGCGGTCGTCAGTGGGGCCGCAATCCTCCTGCTGGTGGTGTTTATGGTGCACGGGTTCAATTGGAAATCCGCGTCGGCGCTTGGTGGCACCCTCTTAGCACTCGTCATTGCCGCATGGCTGGCCACCATCGCCATCGACAATAACGAGCTTCGTGGCCTCGGCAATAGCGATAACCTGTCCATCATTGTGAACCTTCCCGACGTGTCCGTGAAGGGCCTCATGCTCTGCGGGTTCATCATTGGCGCCCTGGGCGTGCTCAACGATGTCGCTATCTCCCAGGCTTCCACCATCAACGAGCTGGCCGACCTAGACCCACAGGCATCACCAGCCCGGCTATTCCTGGGGGCCATGAAGGTGGGCCGCGACCATATTGCCTCCATGGTGTACACCCTGGTGCTTACCTACACGGGTGCATCCTTGCCACTCCTGCTGCTGCTGTCGGTGTCGGAACGGCCGCTGGTGCAAATCCTCACCAGCGACGTTGTAGCCACCGAAATGCTGCGTTCCGGGATTGGTGCACTCGCCCTCACGCTGACCGTGCCCATCACCACGGTGATCGCCGCCTACACAGTGCCGAACACCAGCAACAAGGCCGACGCCACCACCGACGAGGATGCCGATTCAGAGGCCGCCGAGGATACCGCCCCGACGACCGCGTAATCCCACGGTGGGGGCGTCGACAAGCTCGCAAGATAGGCCAAAGGCCTGCCACTTTCCTCGGCGGCAGGCCTTTTTGCTTGCTTGTTTCTTTTTGTCCGGGACGCGTCGCGCCCGGCTACGTAATTGCAGATGTGCTTCCAGTCGTTCTGGACTCATTTTCCACATCCGCCGGTCAGCATTGCGCTGTGCCAAGGTGCACCTCCTTACGTTTCTCACCGGTGCACCAATACTGTACCACGTGCCCTTAGTGGAACAGGGACACTTCCTTGCCCCTACCACGCAGGATTCCCACCCCGCCCACGGCGCCGATGCTTGCCACTATTGCGGCAACCATGGCCCACGTCCACAATTGGCCGGGGGTGGAATTGCTGCGCACCATAAACCTTGGTGACGTTTTCGACTGGGACTCCTCGGCCACAACCTCTTGCCGCTTCGCATCCGTAGCAGCCTGACCGGTGAGGTTATCCACAAACTTGGGCACCGACAAAGGCGTGCCCGACACCGCCAACGAAATAGTGAACTTCAATGGCTGCGTGTTTGCCGTGGCCTGCGGGCGATAATACCGAAGCGCCACCCACTGCTCCCCGGACAGGAACTCGCCCACGCCACTGCCCTGCTCCTTCTCCAGGTTCGGCCACTGGATCGGGTTGGTGACGGTCTCGATCCCCACAGCCTGCTTGGACGACACCGACACATTATCGTACGGCACACTATCGGTCGTGCCCGTGGTCATGACCGGGTTAAACGTGGGGCCCACCACCCGCCACTCCAGCGAAATAGGCTGACTGGTGTCCGCATTCCGCTCCAGCTCGATGGGCGACGCATTCACATCCATGTGCAGCCGCTGCCCCTCCGACACCAAGACCTTGAACCATTGCAGCTTATTGGGCTCCAGCGTGCCGGAATAGTTGCCGGACCCGATTAATTTCGCATTCTTGCGCTCGTCCGCCATGGTCAACGGCACCGCGGGACTATCATCCGTGGTCGATGTCGCACTTGTCGACGCCGCAGCCGCCGGCTCCTCCGTCGGCCGGGGAACCTTCCACAACATGAATTCGAATGGAATCTCCATGGATGGCTCAATGGCACCCCGGCGCTCTAGGGACACTTTAAATTTGCCCGGCTTGCATTCCTGGTCCTGGCCGCCCACCCTGGGGGAACTAATATATCCCGTAAATGGGGCGGCAAAATTCGTGTTATCTTCCTGATCGGTGCTCTTTTGGGCCACACAATTATGGCCCTCCTGATCGATAATGAATGGGATGATTTGCAGGGTCGAATCCATCCGCTGAATCCCCTGCTTAGGGGGCACAATATAGCTGAAGGCAAGCCGCTCGTCCTCCTTCAACTCCACATCCCAATGGAGCAGACCGCGGGCCGTGGCAGTATCGGTGAATTTATCCTGAAACAGCTTGGGGTACAGTTTGCCGTCAATCGCACCACCCGGAACTAGCAATGGTGCTTTCTGCGGGTCGGTGGCGCCATTTGCTGCCTCTTTAGTCTCCTGGACATCATCGGTTTTTGTGGACACCTTTGAAGGATCGGCCGTCGCCGGAGCGGCCGTTTCCTGGGATGGTTGGCTGCTCGCACTCGCGCCCGCGGTGCTGACAGTGGTGCTCGTGCTGGTGGTGCCGGTATTGCCGGTGGCGCCCGTGCCGGCACCAGTACCATCCGCCGGGGTACCGACCGAATTCCCCCCACCAGGCGTAGCAACGGTGGAGCCGGTGGTGTTTGCTTGCTGCGCGTGACCAGGCTGGGGGGCCAATCCCAACGCCATGATGGCGCATAATGCGGCGGTGGCCTCGACCGCAGCTTGTCGACGTGTACCGGTTCTCAATCCACTGTTGCGCATGTATGTAAGCCTAAACAGGAAACCGTGAGACGTTAAGCCGGTTCACTATTCCATATCAGCAAATCTAGCCCTAATATAAAATTTTCCCCAGATTTTACTAAATATAACTAGATGCAAATACCAGCCTTTATGAGATTTTATGCGCCAAAAATCGTATTTTTACCCCGGTTTTGCCGGCTATTTCTGAGCGTTACCAAGCGATAAACTCAGCAATAAAAATGCTCCTTTTCTACACCCCTATCACCCCCACGGGAGGGCGTCGATAAGCGAGTCAGGAAAAATTCAGATAGGCGCGCGACGGCGTGGGGCCTTCCTGGCCCTGATACTTCGAACCCAGCACGCTGGAACCATACGGGATTTCGGCGGGGCTCGTCATTTTAAACAGCGCCAACTGGCCGACCTTCATGCCCGGCCACAACGTGATGGGCAGGTTGGCCACATTCGACAACTCCAGCGTGATGCGGCCGGAAAAGCCCGGGTCTACAAACCCGGCGGTCGAATGTGTGAGTAGTCCCAGCCGACCCAGCGAGCTCTTGCCCTCCAGGCGGCCAGCCATGTGCGCGGGTAACGCAAACCGCTCCAGTGTGGAGCCCAGCACAAACTCGCCCGGGTGCAGCACAAACGGCTCATCCTCGGCGACCTCAACCATGCTGGTCAGATCATCCTGCTGCTGTTTCGGATCAATGTGGGTGTATTTGGAATTATTGAAAACCCGAAAATGCCGATCCATGCGCACATCCACACTGGAGGGCTGGACCAGTTCCGGGTCGAAGGGGTCGATAATTAAATCGCCGGCATCGATTGCTGCACGTATGTCACGATCGGAATAAAGCACCTTTTTAGTGTAACCCGGCATAGGATTCCAACACACCAACGGGAAGGAACGCCGATGAGGCGTCGAAGTGTCGGAGCACTCGTGGCAGCTGGGGTGCCAGCGCCTGGGGTTATGGCCTGGTTGCAACCCGGCGTTGACCTGGAAATACCCATTTTTCTTGCCTAAATTGCCCCCGCAGGATTTTTTAGTGCTAGACTGTACTTCGTTGTGAACCGGTCAGCCTATTGGCCTGGCCCTTAAGTAGCAACCACTATTGCCGATGTAGTTCAATGGCAGAACTCCTGCTTCCCAAGCAGGCGGCGCGGGTTCGATTCCCGTCATCGGCTCTTTAATAGAAACCCCATGCGATTTGCATGGGGTTTTTCACGCCATTGCGTTGGCGCATCAAACACAGTTAGTGTTCTGGTAGGAGCACATATTTACCATAGCCCGCACCTGACTCCATGAGGGTATGCGCCTGGGCTGCTTCCTTCAGGGGGAGCACTTTGTGCGGCGTCACATCAATGGCATGGTCCTCAATAATCGTGATGGCTTCTTGCAGCAGGTCAGCGGTTGCATCACCGGAATGGTATCCAGTCAAATACCCACCACAAGTGTCAATAATCGGGTCGAAGTTTTTGAGCGTCCACTGCCCACCGAGCAAACCGGTATTACACACAATTCCACCCCGCTTCAGCACCGCAAATGAGTACCGAATCGCGGACGGACCAATCAGGTCCAGAACGCAGTCAAATTTTTCATCAGAATGAATAACATTCTGTGCTTCCTCCAGGATAACCTCGTCGCATCCTAACGCTTTTAAAGTGTCAAACTTGGATTCGTTACGGGTTGTTCCGGCAATCACGGTATTCGGGTAAAGCGCCCGGACCAGCTGGATTGTTGCTACCCCCACCCCTGAGGTTGCTGCCCGCACCAGCAATCGGCTGTCCGCCCGAAGCTGCAACTGTTTCATCGAACCCAGGGCAGTAACAAAAGTTTCCGGCACTGCACCGAGTTCTTCTCAGGTGAAAGAGGTGTGGATAGGCCAAATTCGATCATTTGGCAGGAGAATGTATTCGGCATATCCCCCATCAAATTCTCGGCCCATGCCGCCCATGAGGGCCGCTACTTTCTGCCCTGGCACCAAGGTGGGGGTGGTACTATCCGCCACGACTCCTACACATTCAATTCCCAATATTCGCGGGAAGGTAACGGTGGGGGAAAGCCCCTGACGTGTGAATATTTCCGACCGGTTGACGCCTACCGCCTGCACTTTCACTAACGACCATCCTGGCCGTACCGCAGGTGTGGGAATTTCTTCATAGCACAATACCTCGGGCGGTCCGGGTTGGTGCACGACAATTGCTTTCATGAGTGGTCCTTCCAAGGACGGTTATGGGTCAAGGCTTGAAGCCTGCCAAAAATGAGGTCGAAGAAGAATGTGATGAGGATAACGAGCAGTGAGCCACACAGCATGAGGGGATAGTCGCGGGTTTTCAAGCCAGCGAAAATATATCGTCCTAATCCAAAATCTGATGTGTAGGCGACAAAGGTCGCGGTTGAGCTTGCCAGGAGGGCAGCCTGCCGGAAGCCCCCCACAATCAGCGGCAGTGCCAAGGGGATTTCTATCTTCCGTACCTGCTGCCACCAACTATGGCCGGTGGCACGAGCACTCTCTATGATCCCGGCGTCGATAGCCATTATTCCCGAGTAAGCTCCTATGAACAGTGAGGGGAACACCAATACGATGAGCGCGAGGGTAGGTGCCAGCACCCCAACACCTAACCAGAGCCCAAAAAGGATCAAAAGCCCCAGGGATGGTAGCGCACGGGCACTGTTCATGAGGATGCTTGCGATCACTTCCCCTGGTCGCACATGGGCACACCAGATTCCGAGGGGAATGGCCAAGACCGAACCGATGATGAGTACCACGAGTGTTAATACGATGTGCTGCTCACTGCGCATAATGAACCCGGAGTCGCCGCCCCAGCGTTGTGGGTCCATAAGAATCGACAGGGCATCCGCAATCATTGAGGCAGCCTTTCCGCCCAGGGGGTCAGTAGCTTTGTGGCAAGCCGGAGGATGGCGTCACAGAGTAAAGCCATAGCCACAATTGCTATGATCCCGGTGACAACTTCGACGGTCAGTGAACGTTGGAAACCATCTGTGAGTAGTGTCCCCAAAGACGACACCCCTACCAATGCCCCAATCGACGCCAGTGAAACTGTTGACATTGTTGCGACCCGCAGCCCAGCCATGAGGACTGGTAAGGCTAGCACGCATCGAACCCCAAACGTGATACGCCACGGCCCATAACCTAAGGTTTCTGCCGACTGAAGATGAGTGCTATCCACCGAGGCAAATGCGTCAATACTGGTTCGAACAAGTAACGCCACAGCATAGAGACCCAGTGCCACCATGACAGTTACCGGTGAAGTAATGGAAACCCCCAAAAAGATCGGGGTTATCACTAGCAACGGTAGTGAGGGAATGGTGTAGAGCAGCTGACAGGCTCCCCCGATTATTTCCTGCGCTCGCGGATATTGGGCACCCAGCGCCCCGACGAGCACCGCACAGATGAATGCAACAATCAGAGGGGGGACAATCAGCACAGTATGGTTCAAAAATAATTGGCCGATAAAGCTGGAATTTTGCATGACCCAATTCATTTAATCCACCTTCAAGGGCCTGGTAGCTTGAATGAATTTTTCGACGAACGGGGTTGCCGGGTGAGTCAGAATCTCACGAGGTGTTGCGTGTTGCTCGATATGGGCGCGAACGCTAAGAACAGCAACAGTATCCCCCAGGAAACAGGCCTCGCTAAAGTCATGGGTGACCAGAATAATTGTTTTATGGAAGTCCCGTTGCAACTGGGCTACCATTTCTTGCAGCCCATGCCGAACGATGGGATCTACCGCAGCAAACGGCTCGTCCATCAATAAAATATTGGGGTCAAAAATTAGCGCCCGTGCCACCCCCACCCGTTGTGCTTGGCCACCGGAGAGTTGGTAGGGGTATTTCCGCCCTAGAGCAGGGTCCAGTTCCAGGCTTTCCATCAAATGGTGAATGCGATCCGATGATGCTGGTGCACCAAGTAGTCGCGGAATGGTATTAATGTTGGCTTCGACAGTAAGGTGGGGCAGCAATCCGCCGCTTTGCATGACATAACCGATTGACCTGCGCAGCGATATGGGATCCTGCTGTGCCACATCAACCTCATCAATGAGTACGCGGCCTGACGACGGGGTGACCATGCGGTTTACCATCTTCAGAAGCGTAGTTTTACCGCAACCGGAGGATCCAACAAGCGCAACACACGCATGGGAAGGCACCTCAAGGGAAAAACTGTCTACTGCGGGTGCGGAACCATATTGTTTCGAAACCGATTCGAAGGTAATCACTGAGCTTCTTCCGCCCCTGACGTGGTTGTTAGTGCCGACTGGCTTTGTTGATGAGTGGAAAGCCACTGTGAGGCTATATCTGAGGCTTTTGCACCCCCAACACTATCAACATTCATGGCAAGAAGATCCTCCGCTGTAAGGCTCTGCTGGATAGAGTTGATAACATCTTGGGCTTTCTGCGGGAGTCGATCCGAAACCAGTGGCACAACATGCGATGCCAGCATCAAATGCTTGGGATCCGAAAGAACCACAAGGTTATTGGTATGAATATCCGGTGATGCGGTATTGATCTTGGCCAGGTTAATGGTGCCATCCTTCAGGGCTTTCATTGTGAGCGGCCCGCCAGAATCTTCAATCGGCACGAATCGGGTGTTCATGCCGTACGTTTCTTTCAACCCAGTGGGGCCATAGGGGCGTGTTTCCAGCTCTGAGTTACCCCCAAGGGTTAATTCGTCAATCCCGGAAAGATTATCGAGGCTTTGAATATTATGTTCATGGGCAAAGTCTTCTCGGACCACATAGGCATCCTGGTCTGTGGCTTTAGCGTCGTTAAGAACGGTGAGGCCGGCAGGAACAGCGGTTTTTAATTCGTCATAGACGGCTGTTTCATCACGGGCTGTTGTGTCTTTTTTCCAATACTGGAGCAGGTTCCCGGTGTATTCCGGAAATACGTCTATTCCACCTTTTTCGATTTCTGGAAGGTAGGCTTCCCGCTGCCCAATGCGGAATTTACGCTGCACCGTATACCCATTTTTCTCCAAGCTCTGCGCATAAATTTCGGCAATGATTTCGTTGGAGTAGTAATCTTGGCTCCCTACGACAATCGCGTCCCCTGGGTTATCCTTCGAGTTGGAATTGTTTGCTAAAGGATCAGATTTCAGTCCACACCCCACTAGGCAGGTGAAACCCAATGCCATCGTTATGATTGCAATGAGGCTCTTCCTGAGCTGTTTACTAGTCGTTGCTATCATTATTTATCTCCTTTGGCATCTTTATTTTCTTCGCCACAAGATAACCGACGAAGCATATCGATGAGCTGAAGATGTTCTTCGGTAGTAAGTGAAGAAAAGAATTGAGTGGTTGCCTCGTCAACATGTGTGCGAGCTTCTTCGAACACAGCACGTCCTTCAGGGGTCACCATAATGACTTGTCGACGCCTGTCCTTCTCAAGGCGTTTCCGGATAACCAAACCAATTGATTCCAGACGTTCACACAGTTTCGACGCCGCCCCATCGGTAATTCGCTGTATCCGCGCAAGCTCAGTCACTCCCAAACCTTCCGGATGATGAAGAATGTTTTGGAGGAAAAGGTATCGTGCAGCATTCATCCTTGGGACAATTTTGGCAGCTTTATCAATCTTGGACCACGCACAAATTTGTGCATTTACGAGGGAAGAAAACAACATTTCAGAACAGAAACTAGACGAAACATCCGTAACGAACTTGCTTTCCACGGGACACATCATAACAATACTTTCCATGGAAAGTAAATAGGCATGGGCGTTCTAGCCATTTCGCTCCCGTTGCCCTATACCTCATCCAGAACTGGTACAGAGTATTTTTGCACCAGCTGCCTAAATGTGAGTAAAATTATATGTTCCCCCCTTTCCAGGCAGGCATCACACTTTACACTTTTTGGTATTTTGCCACCCAACATGATGCTATATCAACAAATCAGCGCACCCACCTGCGGTAATAACCACTACACCACCATGGTACTTTGAGACACCAACTCCGTTTCACCACGACTGCCATACCTGCTACCTGTGGTTTTTCTTGCCGGGCCGCCTACAGCCAGCGAGTCAATTTCGGCGAAAACGAGCCAAACAGATTATGCTGAACAGCTCAATAAAATTCCAGCGGGCCAGACCTCTGACTCGCAATCCTTTTGCAGCTAGTAATACAGCTAGTAATTTATGGTTTTCTATTGGTTTGGGAATATTTTTTAGAAAATTTTCAACATTTTTTCTTTTTTATATTACCAGCTCAAAGCCGGTAGAGGACATGTCAACTCAATAAACCCACGGGAAACGAACAATCATTGGTTTCTACCAACGATTTTTAGGTGTAAGGTTGATTGAAAGTTATTTACTACTGATATTGAGGTGACTGGAGTGAAAATCTAGCACTTCATAAAGCGCACTACAGAAAGGAGCCTAACGGCCATGACCATTCTTGATTTTCAGCCTAAAAAGCTCTCTCTTCGGTGGGGGCAGCTTTTCACTACATTCCTGCAAACTCCGCAGGAACGCACCGGTGAATCCAAGCGTGCAGAGACCGGCGAAACTGAACCATCCCAGTCCCTGCACGCATTTATGCAGCAGACCCTGAATGAGCACCGCGGCAGCAAGCTTGACGACGCCCTGCCGACCTCCAGGATCCTCTTCGTCTCCGACGATAATGCTGCACGAACCCAAATCGCCTCGGCATACACCCGATGGCTCGGAGGCGAACAAGTGTTCGTCCGGTCCGTTGGTTTGGCCCCGGCATACCATGTTGATCCACTAGTGATTGAAGTTCTCAACGAGCGTGGCGTCCCTACCGACGACCTCAAGCCCAAGAACTTCAACCCTCACACCTTGGGCAATATCGACGAAATCATTACCTTTGATGACGACGCCCACGTCAGTGACGACGTGAAAACCTGGAACATCACCAAAAACATCAGCACCAAGGCAGACATCCATGCCATGTGCGACGAGGTAGAAGCACGGGTGCGGAAACTCCTCAGCACCCTGGGGATCACCCCCACCCCCCATAAGAACATCATCCCGGAATTCTTGGCAGCCTAACTGAAGGATGCTGAAGGATCCCGAGATCCAGCCCGCCCAGCCCAGCTATCGCCCCACAACCGGCCGATAGCTGGGCTTCGGGTTTTTCGACATGGTTCTGGACGCTGACCAGGATATTGAGGTTTATCCCAAATATCCTGGTCTTTTTGAATGATTTCCCAAATATTTCCAGGTAGTCACACCACCTACCACATGGGTGTACACAAATCATTTCCGCTACGCATTGTGGTGATGCACTGGCATATATTCGACGTGAAGATAGTTTCTTTTTCACTATTTCAGAAAGAAGGGAGCTTCACATGTCGCTAGCTAGTCGTCTGCGTAGGCGTAGGCATAGGCGTGAACGGAAAAGCTGGAAATCAAGGATAGGGAGGTTCTTCCTTGTAAGGTTCTTCCTTGCTTTGCTGGAAATAATTGGAGCCTAGACAGAATTGGCTCTTGTCCAATGGCACCTTGGTTCTCCCGGTTGTGTATTTCCCCTAACATGATTACACCCATGATTGCGGCTGCACATGCCCGAAGCTAGAGTTTCATTCCTAGCCACAGTCGGGTAACGCTTCTGAATCGAGAAAGTCAAGCTCAGCAAACGTGCAGCGGCGGCAGACCTGGCGCCGCGTGTGCTTTAGCCTGGGTTCCGGTTGATAGCACTCCCGGCAACCGCCCCCAACCCCCTCACAGCCAATCTAGCTGCGGTTTTGCTTTAGCTGGGGTTCCGACCAGCGCCTCACATTCACACAGGAAACGCATCTCCCTAAAACCAGAACCCCAGCTAAAGCAAACGCGCAGCTCAAACCGGGAAACCAGCTTGTGGAACCATTGCCCCGCGCTTTCCAAGCTTGAGTTCCGCATCCAACCGGACTATTCACCCAGGAAACCATACGCCTCAAATCGGAACTACAGCTCAGCAAAAATGCAGCTGGCTAACCATTGGTTTTGCGTCAGCTGGGGTTCCGACCAGATCTTCTCATCCGCCCAGAAGAATATCTCCCCAAAACCGGAAGCCCAGCTAACGCAAAACAGCTACAACAAGCTGCAAACTTACTGAGCTTGAGTTCGTGATTACTTTGGCCCCTTTTGGCACCCCATCAACCAGAAGTCCAGCTCAGCAAACATGCAGCCCTGCCCGCCAGCGGTTTTGCTTTAGCCGGGGTTCGTGATTATTTCCGAGTTTTCAGGGTCAGCCGGACCAGAACCCAAGCTAAAGCAAACACGCAGCTCAAACCGGAAAAATGAATTTGATTCTCCCGCCCCGAAGCCAGGCACACAGCCACAGCCACGTACGGCCGATGGGCAGCAAAAATCCCGGACTGGGGTCTGATCCCGGCAACTGCTAAACCCGGCACCGCCCGGCCGTCGTCAAGCGTGAGACGTTAGGTGCACTTCACAATAGGCGAGGGGTTATACACCGTCGTGGTGGTTTTGCGGGACAGCTCGTTACCGTTGAGGTCCTTCACAATGCGCGTATCGGAGGTGGTAAACCCGGGCGCGCCGCTGGAGGGTGAACAGTCTTTGCCTGACAGACTGATCGTATTCGGCTGCGTGGTGGCCCAACGGCCGCCGTTCACGGACTCCACATTGACCACCTTCACGCCCATGAGCTTCACGGTCACCTGGCCGCCACCAGCGGAGGTCACGATGCGCACCGGGTATTGGCTGGTGTTCTTGAACGCCAAGTCGATTGCGCCTTCGAACACGGTTGCCTCACGACCGGCCGGGTACCGGGAAATATAGTAGCTGTGAGGTGTGTGGGTCACGTCCTCCATGCCGCCAAAATAGGCCGCATTATAGAGCGTGGTGGCGAACTGGGAGATGCCACCACCCACCGCCTTATCCGCGTGACCGTTCATGATAATGCCGGACTCCACGAAGCCCTGGGCGGTGCCGCGCGGGCCGGTGAAACCGTTGAGGCTGAACGTGTCGCCAGGTGCGACCATGGCGCCATCCACCATTTCCGCCACCCGGGCAATGTTCACGCCGGATGCCTGGGAGTAGCCGCCGGTGGTGAATTCGCCCACCACTTGGTCGAAGGTGGCGGCGTTGGCCATTTCGGTGGTGAAGCTGGCTGGTTCGTCAATGTAGGTGGCGTCCCAGGTGCGGGGGTCGTCGGCGATGATGCGCTCGTTGATGTGGTCGAACGTTTTCACCCAGTCGATGTGTACACCATCGCTGTGGGGTGTGACCGTGCGGTCGGAGCCGTGGAACGTAATATTGGCGTTGACCCGGGGTTTTTCGGTGGTGATGAGTTTTTCGGCGAAGATTTCGCGGGCCCGATCGTAGTTGAAGTCGATCTTGAACTCGTCATTTTCGGGCCGGAAGGTCACCACCTCGCCCATGCGATCGACTGGGATTTCACCATTAATATTGTCCCGGCCGTGCAGCACCAGGGGCGCGGACACGGCCTTCTTCCCGGGGCCCTCCACAATGGGCTGCACCTGTTTCTCCCCGTATTTCGGGTGGGAGATGGTGGCGTGTTCCTTCACGCCACCGGGTTTCAGCCAGCCGGTGAGAATGGATTTTTCCACCTGTTCGGCGTCGACGGTTTGGCCGTCGGCGGGGGCCGGATCCACTTTCACTTGGCCGCCGGTGAGCACGATGCCGGCGTCGACGGGTGCGGGGCTGAGCTCCTTGGTGACCCGATCGACAGCGGGCCGGAAATTGGCCGGATCGGCGTCGGAAACGATAGGAACCTCGGTGTCTTTAAAGAAACCAAGGATCCGTTTAATAGGGTTGAGTGATTGGGATTCCACAGAATCTAAGGTTTTATCCCAGTTGACCCTCAGGCCGGCCGCCCGAGGGTCGATGATTGAGGTGCGTTGACCTGCTGTGATAGTGACGGGCTTGATAATTTCGTCGGCAAGCTCTTTTTGCAAGAGTTCTTTCGCTTCAGCGCGTTTCATGCCGCCGACCTGCACGCCACCGATCATGGTGCCACGGGGCATGGTACCTTGGCTGAGAAAATAATCGACACCGTAACCAGTGCCCAAAAGCACAAAAAGCCCAAGCAGTATGCCGCCGAAGAATCGGGCCGGCATATTGCCTGAAGTCAGCTCAGTATCCTGTTCGATCACTCTTACCAATGTAGTAGACAATTCCTAGTGTTTTCGAATCTATTCTGCCCCCACTAGCGCTGATAGTGGCTCACGCGCTCAGCTTTTGCGAACACATCTTGTTCACTTAAGGCTCCCTCAGCAATCCGTTTCATGGTGGTGTCGATCGCTGGCAGGAGCGCATCGGTGGTCAACCAGAGGGCTTGGTCGGCTCCAGCAATGATAGCGGTAGCCGCCGCATCCTGCGGAGTTAGTTGGTTACTAATAGCTTTCATACCTGAAAGATCATCGGTGAAAACCGGCCCGTCGAAGGGACGGCCGCCTTCGTAACTACCCGACCGTAGCAGCTGATATGCAGCAGGGTTGATAGAGGATGGGGTTTTGCCGTCGCCCAATCCTGGCGTCGCCATGTGCCCCACCATGACCCCAACACCGGGGGTAGCCAGAATGCTGCGATAGGGGACGAGTTCGAAATTTTGTAGTTCATTCAGCGGCGGAGTGACGACTGTGCCCAGGTGGGAGTCACCACTGGCCCTGCCGTGGCCCGGGAAATGCTTGAAGACGGGCATGACGCCACCATCAAGCATGCCCTGGGCGAAGGCCGAGGCGTATTCGGCGGCGACGGCAGGGTCGTCGCTAAACGCCCGATCGCCCACAACCTCCAGGCCAGCACCGTCAATGTCGACCACGGGGGCGAAATCAACGGTGATGCCATGGCGGGCCAGCGAGGTGGCCATGTCGTAGGCCATGCCGCGAACCTCTTCGGGTTTCTTCTCCTTGGCCATGGTGCGGGGTGAGGGGAAGGTGCCCAGCACCTCGGGGTGGCGAAGCACCCGCCCGCCTTCGAAGTCGATGCTGACGGCGAATGGCCGGCCGATACGGTTGCGGAGCTCGGCAATGTCACGCCCGGGCGTGGTGAGAATGGCGGCCTCGGTGTCGGAACCAATGAAAATGCCGCCAGCGCCCTGCTCCAGCGCGGCCAGGGCGTCATCGAAATTGCGGACGCCCACCATCATGAGTTGCGCGACCTTGGTGCGCAGTTCGGGGTTGGCGGGTGTGGTTGAGGTAGTTGTAGGCGCCACACTGCTTGTCGACGTCGGGGCCGTGGTGGTGGTTATTTCACTCGTTGGTGCGGCTTGGTCGGTTGCATTATCGGTGCAGCCCACCAGGGTGGTTGTTACCGTGACCGCAACCAGGAGGGCCAGAACGGGAAATTTCTTCATGCCCTCTACAGTATTGGAAACGTTTTCACCAGCGGAATCTTCAACACGCATTCCCCGTGTGTTGGTACCCCCGCCCCTGGGGCATCACCCACGGTTCAACAAGTTTGGGGGTAGTTTTCCCTCCTGCGGAAATCGAACATATCCCAAGCATATATAGTAAAAACTTTCACTACTAGTGTGGTATCCACATCGAACCCTGACCTCTAACAACTGCTAATGTATAAAAGTCGCACTACCTCATAACTAAAGGTGATTGCAATTTTGTCATTTCAATAACTTCATTTGGCCGGACACTATATGCACATTTTCCCCAGAAAGTTGGTTTCCATGCGCACCCTGTTGAAGATCACGAGTTCAGTAACGGTCATTGGGCTTGTTATTTATGGGGTTTTCACTACTGCAATAGGCCAAACTGCGGCACCACCGGTGCCATTGTGGTATCACGTCATGGCGCTGCTGGGGTTTGAATTGATGACGGCCGGGATCACCGGAAGCATCGCCGTCGGGGTCACCCGAAATAGTGTTCTCCCCACCGGCGGGTCGGTGGGGGTATTGCAGCGGTTCGGACCGTTCTACCTGTTTATGTTGGGCCTGTTCGCAATTGTGAACATGTGGGGATTGGGGTTTTTCGCCACCTCCGTACCGAATAATACTCATGCCCTGTATTATGCGGAGCCGTTAGGCATTAACGCGTTGTTGGAAGCATCAATCTGGTTATTTTTGGGTGGGGCTGTATTGGGCATGTTTCAACTGGTGCGGGGGTTAATATGGGAGAGAAGGAACCTTCGGTCGTCGTAAAGCGAGAAAGTTAGTCAAATGCGCGTTTCATATACGGCATGCAATGTGGCATTGAGCATTGGTTTTGTCGTGTTTATCGCCTACCTCAGCATTGCGATCAGCCCCAATTCACATGAGCTCATGGCGCCAGTGCTGCAATACAGCATGTCGATCATTGGGTGCGAGCTCATGTGGGGCGGCATGCTGGGGCTCATGGCCACCACCATTACCTCCAGCGATCCCCGGCCGGGCATTGCCACCCGATTCGCCGCCCCCTACCTCATATTATTTAGTGTCTTCCTGTTTTTTAATTTCTGGTATTTGGGCTACATTTACACCCGAATGCAGCTGCTCATGGGGATTTCGGACCCGGCTCGGCCCCTATTTGAACTCATTTTGCTGGGGCTAGCGATCGGGTTTATGTTGAGCGGGATTATTACCGCGATCGGCCAAACGTTGGGGAGGCGGCGGCGTAAAGGGCAGAAAGCCCCCAAGACTGCGCAGGTAAGCCCACCGGTCAGCCCGCAACCACCGGAACTGACCTATCGCCGCACCTCCGTGTTCGGCTAGCCGCCACCGATAATACGGGTGGGTTTCCGCCATGCCCCCACCACACCCTACCTGGTTACCCCACCCGTTCTAAGGTGAGAATCGTCAAAGGTATTTTCCCTAAGCTTGAATGCTGCTATCTTTGCAGTTATGGCCTATGACTCTGACTCGTTAAACCGTAGAACGCTTGGTCCAGCCATTGCGAGCGCTGTGGTTGGTGTCACGCTGGGCATTGTTGCCGTGGTGGGGGTGTCCATTTTCACAACAGCGCATTCCCTGCCCGAATCTGGTGCGGTAGGCATAGACCGACCAGTCTTGGGCGACCCGGAGTATGGTTCCCGCAATAACTAAACCAACACTATTACATTTGCTGCACCGCGTACCGTTTCGGTCCGCAACCATTATCAGCCCACGAGGCAGCCACCTGACCGGCTGGATCTTCCTGGGGCTGATAAGTTTTTTTCAACCCCTGGGCTATATCGCCGCCGACACGAAACACGACCTACTGGCCAACCCCGGTAGGTTCCTCGCCGGCGCCCAATCCGCCTGGACTGACACGTTTACCCTCGGGCAACTCCAAAACCAGGCATACGGTTATTTATTTCCCCACGGCGCGTTTTTTTGGCTTTTCGACGCCTTCCCGGACGCATTCACCCAACGCCTGTGGTGGTGGCTAGTACTTGGTGTCGGCTATTCGGGGTTCCTCCTACTCCTCCGCCGAATAGCCGACACCTCGGGGGGGCTTGCCGGCAGCTTCACCACCGGCTTCGCCATGGGGGCCGCGTTCCTTTATGCCCTTTCCCCCCGAGTGCTGAGCACGCTCACCACCATTTCGTCGGAAACCTGGCCGGTCATGCTGGCCCCCTGGGTGTTGTGGCCGCTCATCACCCGCCGGCTCACCCTGCGCAGCATCGTCATGTCGGTGCTGGCCATTGGCATGATGGGGGCGGTGAATGCCACCGCCACCCTGGCCGCCTGCACCCCGGCCGGCATTTTCCTCCTGTGGCGGCTCATGGTGGCGTTCCGGTGGCGGCTCATAGGATTCACCATGATGTGGGGCCTGGGGGCGGTGCTGATTAGCCTGTGGTGGATCCTGCCCCTCCTGGTTTTGGGCCGCTACGCCAGCCCATTCACCGACTATATTGAAAACGCCACCGTGGTCACCCGGTGGTTGAACTTGGCCGAAATCCTCCGCGGCACCACCAGCTGGTCGCCGTTTGTGGACGCCGAACGGCAGGCCGGCCACGCCCTGGCCACGGACCCCTACCTGATTATTTTCACCCTGGCGGTGGCCGGCCTGGGGCTTTATGGCCTGAGCCGGGTCCGTAACCTTCGGGGTTTCTGGTTCACCCTGCTGGGGATAGGGCTCATCGTGCTGGGTGGTGCCCACCACGTCACCGGGTTCCTGGACGGGACCGGGGTGGCGCTGCGGAACATCCACAAATTCGACCCCCTGGTGCGGCTGCCCCTATTGGTGGGATTCGCCCAGCTCTGGCAACTATTTCCCGCCCCCAACCTCGCCCAGCCCGGCGCCCCCGGCGGGCTGCCGAGACCGGTGGGGGCATCGGTGGGCGCGCGGCAATTCCTCATGGCCTGGCTGCCCCGCCACCCGTGGCGGGCCGCCGCCCTGGCCCTGATTCTCTTGGTCAGCATATCCGCGGTCTCCCCGGCCTGGGCGGGTCGGCTCCTGCCGTTGGGCGCCTACCGGTCCGTGCCCGACTATTGGGCTAAGGCCGCCGAATTCCTCAACCACG
>ERZ773069.630-NODE-630-length-22690-cov-8.380782_pt1 | contig 22690 bp, 19 predicted proteins | sample MGYA00580619_ERZ773069 | MGnify/ENA primary metagenome ERZ773069 (study PRJEB29015, sample SAMEA2738007) | human oral metagenome | biome: human oral; feature: human-associated habitat; material: dental | place: China | collected 2108 ...
GTTCATATCCTGCAAATGCCACACAACTTAACATAACTCCTAATAATAAAATCATTTTTTTCATAAAAAATCACTTTCCTCTCTTATATATTTTTATTTTTATAAAATTAATTTAATATCGTAAACCCTTCCGAAGCCATTGTTGCTTCCACTTCAGCCAAATTATTGTACTGATCTCCGCTATAACTATTTTTAGGCTTTAAATTTTCATAAGAAACGATGTTTTTATTTTTGTCAAGAACAATGTTTCCTATTCCGATTGCTTCAAAACTTTCGCCTGCAAGAAAGCCAGTTGTAGTTTTTTGGATGAAATATTTGATTTCCAAGTTTCCATCTTCGTTTTTCTTATAATATATATTTGATAAATTAAAGTTATTGTATTTGTCTGCTTCCACTTTCTTTTCAAGTTCTTTTTGTGCCACTTTTGTTACATAATTTTTCAAGTCTTTTACTTGATTTGCTTCTGTGGCGTATTCTGGAAGCCCTTCAACTTTTACTTTGAATTTTGTGTTTTTTGTGCGGATTTTCATACGTTTTGCTGTTTCCTTGTCGTATTCTACTGTAACGTCTACTACATCCCCATTTTTTAGCCCTTCTGCCTGAGAAAATACAAAATTAACTTGTCCAGATTCTGCAAATTCATCAGTTTTGCTTGGCTTTTTACCAGTTCCTGTAATTTTTTCCAGTGGAGAATTAGGATTTACAACAGTTGTCGCCACAGCTTTTCCTGAAACTCCGTCAATTTGGACTGTATAGTATTTGCTTACATCAAAAGTATTTAAGAATATAAAGTTTGCACATATATAATATATTGCAATTAATCCGATAACTCCCAATCCGATGGCTTTATATTTTTTCTTTTTTTCAGGATCCAATGCGTTTATTTTTTCTATTCCTGTATTAATCTCAGATTTTATATCGTTAGTTTCTATATTTTTCCCTTTAAAAACAAAGAGATAATTGGTTACCACTGAACCTAGAGCCGCTATAAATGTTCCAATTATCGAAATTTTTACCAGCCCAAAATTTGGTGCTGAGCCTGTCAATGCTCCAAATGCACCTGAAATTGAAGTAAGAGCCTTTATAACGCCATTTACTGAATACATTTCCAGTAGTCCAAAAATTATTAGTCCGCCAATAAAGTAATAATTTAGATTTTTTAATTTCTGAATATTATTTTCCTTTTTTGCTTTCAGGTAAATCAGTACAGAAACAGCAATTACAACAATCATAATTAAGTTCATTATCCCCTGCATCGTTTTTGCCTGCGATAAAAATCCCATTCCCTCTCCAAGAGTTTTTACTCCCGAATTAAACATACCTTCCAAACTTCCTGAACTGGCATTATTCGCAAAATCCTTTGCATTTGAATTTAATCCGTTTGCTTTTATTCCGCCGTAAAGCAGCATAGCCGACACGATAACGCTTAACCAGAATATTATTTTCAAAAAAAGTTTATTTTCAGCATTATCTTTTGCCATAAGATTATCCAAAAATCCCTTTTGTGAATTATTATTAAAATTACTTGCAGGATTATTTGCAACTGAAATATTTTCATTTCCTTGAATATGATTTTGAACATTATTTATATTATTTTCAACATTTTTATTATTAACTGTATTGGCAAAATTATCGGTGTTGTTTCTAACAGGCACATTGTTAGCCGCACTAGCCGCATTACCAGTCTTATCAAATACAATGGGATAATTTTTTAATAACGTCATAAAAGAAAAAACAAGACATCCTAAAATTCCAATCAGATATAAAACTATAATCAGATTTCCAAATATATCCGCAATTCCCAGTTTTCCAAGTATAACCAAAATAATTATTCCAAATTGGCAGATTGCCAGCCTAAACGGATTTTCATAATTCGGAAGTTTCATTTTTCCTATAATATTTGATTGCAACGCATCACTTCTTATCTTAAATACAGCAACAATATTTATTATATTTGCAACTCCAAAAACAATAAGTACAACCATTATCAATCCCAGCGAATTGTACGCTCCCTGTGCTTCACCTAACAACCCTCCAAAATTTCCGCCACTAATATGTCCAAGAATACCAAACAGCTTTACAAGCACAAATGCCAGCACTCCAAAAATTACCGCACTTAGCCAGAACAGCAGTTTTATTTCCCCAACTTGTATTAAACTGCCTGTCTTCTGATTATTTATGTTGTTTCCTACAGAATTATTTGCATTGTTCTCTGTATCATTTATATTTTTATTATTATCCATTTTTCCTCCTAAATATAGTAAAATTATTTTAAAATTTGAATTGAAAAGCTACGACTATTCTTTTTCTTTCAATATAAGAACAAATCTTTTTTCTTCTGGGCTTAATATTTCATCACTGTCATATAAGCCCCTATACCAGCTTTTTTGTGAAAAATAACTTGCATATTTCGGATTTTTAAATTTATACCCTTTTTTAGCAAACATTGTATTTCTTATATATCCTATCTTTTCTTTAGAAAAAGTATTCAATATCGCTGTATTATTTTTGTGCATTACTTCATCGTATACTCTGTCCAAAAGTGCCAAGTCGTCGTCTTGTCCATTTGGAGCAGGTTGAGGCTGTGTCGCTGTATTTAGAGGAGCTGGAGCAGGTTGTGGAGTTACAGTGGCATTTTGTGGCATTTGAGATGCTGCAGTCGAAGAATCAAGCAACTCTCTAAACATTCTCATTCCATTGCTAAATTCCATATTAATATCAGCAAGTTCCCGTATTTCAGACAATACTTCGCTTTTATCACTCTTAGAATCCATTTTATATTTTTTCTCAACAATTTTTCCTTGTGCCATATCATAAATATACGTAACTTTATAATTTCCGCCATTTTCGGAAATTATTGAACTTATTGACTGCACATTTTCCTCTTCCACATCCGCATTCAGATTATCAAAAATCTTCCCATTTATTTCCATTTTTCCTGTCGCATTTTCAAGATTTATAAAATATGAATTTTTTCCATACTTTGTACTAACTGTAGCAGAAGCCTTTTTTGACATATATGAATTTAAATTAGAATCAGCAGTCAAACCAATTTCAGTAGTTACACCATTTTCTGTTACAGAAAAACTAATCAGGTTTCCCTGCTTATAAACTTCATTTCTCTTCATTCCACTTAACTTATAGTTTATTTCTGCTTCCCCTTCAATTTTCCCATTACTTACATGAATATACCCGCTTTTAACGTTATTATCAAATGTAACTTTACCAGTAAAAATATTCCCCTGATAGTAAATAAAGTCATTTTCTATCTTAAAGTCCGCCTGATTTAACGCAACCGTCGCCCCTTGCGGATTTTGTATTTTTTCCTGTTTAACTGTGCTGGCAGTTGCAGAATTTTTACCATTTCCAGTTTCATCTTTCTTATTGCCGCAAGATATTATAAAAGCGAGCATAAGAATTGCTACTCCTAATTTTTTCATAAAGTTTTACACTTCCTTTCTGAATATTTGTATTTTAATAATATTGTTCCTAACTATTTATGATATGTCTCTAATTTATAAAAACCATAATTTAAAAACAATTTATCTTACTTAATTACAGGATTTTTAAAAAATTCCCTTATTTCTTTTGGATTCCTGTTAGATTCAAATTCTTTAGAAACTTCCAAGTTTTCAACAAAACTTAACTTGCTTTCAGAAGGAACCTTGCAATTAGTCTTGTAGTATTTCACAAGAAAATCGTTGTCATTTAATTCAGTATATTTCTTTGCAGTTTTCTTGGCATCTCTGGATATTTTTAATAAATATGAGCCTATAATATCTGTAACAGGATCATCTTTAAATATACGATAGTGAACAAATAACATTCCTATTGAAGAACAGTAAGGCTTGCTCCCGAAAAGTTCAACAGTTCCCTTATAAAATTCTTCAGTTAATCCTTTCATTTTGAAATCCTTCAATGTCTGGAAAAAGTAGTCTCTATCCTCAACATTCACTTTATAAGTTCCATCCTGCAAAATAAATCCTGAAAATTTGTCCACTTTATTTGAAGTTACAATCTCATTATTTCTATAAACTCCATCCCGAATCAATCTTCCTTTATTGTTATAAACTTGAAATGCCCCATTTTTAGTAAATATAATTGATACAACTAAAACACGTCCTTCATTTTTTTCTCTATATGAAGCCTCAACTTTTTCTACAGTTTCAATATTTCCTTCTCTTTTATGATATGTCATTATTCCATTATATCCAGAAGTTTGGGTATATGTAAAATCTAAACTTCCGTCATGTTTATATTTCTTTAAAAGTAGAATTCTATCATCTTTATAAATTCTTGCTGATTGTAGTTGCCCATCATCATAGTATGACTTTCCTTCCCCTTCATATTTTTCATTCTTGATTTCATTTTCTAAATAAACTTGTCCATTATCATAGTAAACATAACTTTTTCCATTCTGTTTTCCATTTTTATAAAAGTAAACTCCTATTATCTTTCCTTTGTGATTAGCAATTCCAACTCCAGCAAAATTTGTACTAGGATTAATTACTTCTCCATTTTTGCTTATCTGAAGATTTGTTATAGCATTTACATCAATATCTTTAAGTTTATTATAATTACTCAATCTTGAAAGCCCCTTTACCGTTCCCAATTTTACTCCAAATGAAATCGTGCTTATCATAAGAGTTGCTACTAACATCATTACTTTTCCTAGATAATTTTGCACTTTTGAATTTTTTTCAAAAAAATAACATCTCATTTTAATACCTCCTATTTTTATTAAAATTATTTTATTACAAAATTTTAAATTATATTAAAGTTTAGTAAAACAAAAGCTGTTTTCAAATTTGATTTTTAGTTTTTTCGCTTAATATCTTCAAACATCAAATTATTTTTTTAGTTAAAAAACACTCATTTTTCCTTCAATATTTACAATTTATCATGATAACTCCAATATTTATCAAATTAAATCATAATATAATTTTCATAATAAAATTTAATGAATTATATCACACTATTCTAACAGCACCCTTTCATTTTTTTTTTTTTTTTGATTAGAACGTTTAATTTTTATTAAAATAATTGCTGAAATATTGTAATACACCCTAATAAAATAACTTTAAACTTATGTAAAAAATATATTGACAATAAATATTAAATATAGTAAAATAAATATATGAATAAATGTTCATACGTTTAAATAAAATAAATTTGATAAATAAAAAATGGAGGTTAAGTTCATGAAAACTAATGAATACACATTGTTTATTGATGGGGTAGACTGCCCAAATTGTGCTGATAAGATTGAACGTAAATTAAATACATTGCAAAGGATTAAGGCAGCTACTGTCGATTTCCTTGGGAAACGAGTTATTATAGAATCTGAGAATTTTTCACAAGATGAACTGGTGAAATTTATTCAAGATGAGGTAAGCAAAATTAAGGATGGAGTAAAGATTTCTACTAAAAAGCTTCATGCTCACAGCCATAGTCACTCACATTCTCATGTACACGCTCACTCCCATGATCATAGTCACTCTCACGCTCATGGAGAAGAGGATACTGATAAAATAAAGAAAAAATTATTAATTGGTGGAATTTTATTTGTTTTAGGAATTTTTATTCCAAAAACTTTATTTATTCCTAAATTAGCTGTATTTCTAATAAGTTATTTCATAATCGGTGGTGATGTACTGCTGTCTGCTGTAAAAAATATTTTGAAGGGGCAAGTCTTTGACGAAAACTTTCTGATGGCAGTTGCTACAGTTGGGGCATTTGCTATTGGGGAATATCCTGAAGGTGTGGCTGTTATGCTATTCTATCAGCTTGGGGAACTGTTTCAAGGTATTGCAGTTAATAATTCAAGAAAATCTATTATAGCGTTAATGGACATTCGTCCTGATTATGCAAATCTTAAAACTGATAATGGAATAAAAAAAGTAAATCCTGAAGAAATAAAAGTCGCTGACATTATTGTGGTAAAACCAGGAGAAAAAGTACCTTTGGATGGAAGAATTATAAATGGAAATTCAGCTTTTGACACTTCTGCACTAACCGGAGAATCACTTCCTCGTGAAGCAAAAACAGGAGACAACGTCCTAAGTGGATTTATAAATAAAACGGGGCTTGTGGAAATTGAAGTTGCAAAAGTATTTTCAGAATCAACTGTTTCCAAAATACTTAACTTGGTGGAAAATGCCAGCAGTAAAAAGTCAAAAACAGAAAATTTTATTACAAAATTTGCAAAATATTATACTCCAGCAGTTGTAATAACAGCTTTAATTATGGCAATTTTCCCTCCATTGTTAATTTCAGGCGCAACATTTACAGACTGGATTTATCGTGCTTTAATTTTCCTTGTTGTATCTTGTCCATGTGCTTTGATTATCTCTATTCCATTAGGTTTTTTTGGTGGAATTGGTGGTGCTTCAAAACACGGGATTCTGGTAAAAGGTGCAAATTATCTGGAAGCATTGAATGATGTGGAAAGTGTCGTTATGGACAAAACTGGAACTTTGACAAAAGGTGTTTTCAAAGTTACTGAAATAAACGTTGAAAATAATGTAAAAATAAATGATTTTGAAAATAATAAAACTGATTTGACACAATCTTTACTATTAAAATACGCTGCACACATTGAAAAATTTTCAAATCACCCTATTGCTCAGTCAATAGTTTCTGAATATGAAAATACTGCTACAAAAATTGATGAAAGCGTTATAAAAGATTTTGAAGAAATTTCAGGATTTGGAATAAAAGCTAACATAAATAACCATCAGATTTTGGCTGGAAATTCTAAATTGATGAACTTGGAAAATATTAAATTTACTGAAAAAGAAAATCTAGGAACTGTAATTTACATTGCGTTTGATGGACAATATATCGGAAATATCCTAATTTCTGATGAAATAAAAGCAGATTCTCCAAAAGCAATCAAGGGAATGAAGGCAAACGGAATCAAGGAAATTGTAATGCTTACTGGGGATAACAATGTGATCGGTAAAAACATTGCTCAAAAACTTGGAATTGACAAAGTTTTTGCTGAGCTGCTTCCAAATGAGAAAGTTGAAAAGCTGGAAGAAATTTACAAGACTAAAAGTGAAAAAGGGAAGGTTGTATTCGTAGGAGATGGAATAAACGATGCTCCTGTACTTGCTAGAGCTGATATTGGAATCGCAATGGGAGGTGTTGGAAGTGATGCCGCCATCGAAGCTGCCGATGTTGTAATAATGAACGATGAACCTTCAAAAATTGTAACTGCTATGAAAATAGCTAAAAAAACAAAAACAATTGTTTGGCAAAACATTGCTTTAGCATTTGCTGTAAAATTAATAGTTCTAATTCTAGGGCTTTTTGGGGATGCAACAATGTGGGAAGCTGTATTTGCAGACGTTGGTGTTGCTTTGCTTGCTGTATTGAATGCAACTAGAGTTTTGAAATATAAAGTTGATGAAAATTAAAATATAAATAAAAAATCGGAAGAAAATATCTGACAAATTAGATTAACTTCTGATTTTTTTTATAAAAAGAAAAGTTTGCAAATAATAATAAAATTTGCTATCATAAATTTGAGAAAATTATTTGAAAATATATAATTGCAAGGAGAGATGGCTGTGGGAAATATTATTTCTATGAATGATATGAAAAAAAAGGAAATTCTTGATATTTTAGAGCTGGCAAGAAAGATTGAAGATTGTTCGGAAGAGAAAAAATTAAAATTTTTACATGGAAAAATAATTGCAACATTATTTTTTGAACCAAGTACACGAACAAAAATGTCTTTTGAATCAGCAGCAATGCGATTGGGAGCTAATATTCTCTCATTACCGCCTGTAGAACAGTCGTCTGTTCAAAAAGGAGAATCATTTACTGATACAATCAAAATGGTAGAAAGCTATTCAGATTTAATAGTTGTAAGGCACCCGCTTGACGGAGCGGCAAAACTTGCCTCAGAAACTTCAAAAAAGCCTGTGATTAATGCAGGAGATGGATCAAATCAGCACCCTAGTCAGACTTTACTTGATTTATATACAATTCTTGATGAAAAAGGAACACTTGAAAATTTAAAAATAGCATTTGTTGGAGATTTGAAATATGGAAGAACAGTTCACTCACTTGCAAAAGCACTTACACACTTTAATCCATCAGTAATGTATTTTGTAGCACCGCAGTCATTGCAGATGCCTGAATATTTACTGGAAGATTTGAAAAAAAATGGGATAAAATATGAGATTTTAGAAGATTTTAGGGACTGTCTTGATAAAATTGATGTTTTTTATATGACCAGAATTCAGAAAGAACGATTCCCAGATATTAAGGATTACGAGAAAGTAAAAGGAATTTATGTTATAAATCGTGAAAATATAGTTGGAAAATGTAAAGAAGATATGATAATTCTCCATCCTTTGCCAAGAGTAGATGAGATTGAAACAGATTTAGATGATACAAAATACGCACTATATTTTAAGCAGGCCAAAAATGGTATTCCAGTAAGGCAGGCTATGATGATGAGCGTGTTAGGTAAAAATAAGGAGTTTTTTAATCAAGATACAGAATATAAGAGTTCCCAAAATATTAATTATATAAAAAATATAAAATGTAATAATCCAAAATGTATTTCAAATCACGAAAATATTCAAGCAAAATTTATTTGTATAAACGAAAATTCTGAAAACTTAGATGGAAATAATTTAAAAGAAAAAACGAAATATAAATGTTTTTATTGTGAAAAAGTGATTTTGGAAGATGAAATAAAAATTCAATAGTTATAAAAATAGTTTATTAAAGAAAGGAAAAGAGATGCCTAAAATAATTATAGAATCAAAAATATCTTCTAATGGTGCAGGAGATAGGTTTAAATTAAAAATAAATGATGAAAAAATTGTAGAAGTAAAATTTAATGAAAAAACAGAAATTGATGTAGCCTATGGAGAACAAACGCTTCAAGTATGTAATAATTTTTTAATAAAAACTCCTAAAAAAGTTATAAATGTGGAATCAGATAATCAAAACTACAGAATAACACTTCATTTTAAAGCATGGGGAATTACTTTTGTCTTTCAAATTTTAATGGTAATGTTAATTATGAATTTACATCAAACAGCTGTTTTTATTGCAATTCCAATATTTATTTTAGAAATTTTGATTCTAATTTTTATGGGAATGTTTGAAATAAAAGAAGTTAAAAGGAAGGAAGATTAGAATGGCTAGAATTGATGAGAGAGCAAAAGACAGAATATTTGTTGCATTAGATTATGATAATATGGAAGATGCAAAAAGACTTGTAGAGAAACTTGGAGATAATATTTCAATGTATAAAGTCGGGCTTGAGAGCTATCTTAATACAGACGGAAAATTAATAGATTATTTGCACGAAAAGGGGAAAAAGGTATTTTTGGATTTGAAATTTCATGATATTACGAATACTGTGAAAATGGCTTGTGCGAATGCTATTAAAAAAAATGTATTTATGTTTAATATTCATTGTTCAAATGGAAGCAAAACTATGAGAGAAGTTGCTGAATTGGTAAAGGAAAGTAAATCAGAAAGCCTTTTAATTGGAGTGACAATTTTGACAAACTTGGGTGAAAATGATATTTTTGAAATGTATAAAAGTGATTTAAAATTAGAGGATATTGTTTTAAATCTTGCAACACTTGCTAGAAATAATGGAATGCATGGAATTGTGTGTTCGCCACAAGAGGCAAAGGGTGTAAAGGAAAAATTAGGGGAGAAATTCGTAACAGTTTGTCCTGGAGTACGTCCTAAATTTACATTAAATGCTGATGGGAAAAGTAATGATGACCAGACACGAATTATGACGCCAGCAGATGCGATAAAACAAGGGGTAGATTTTCTTGTAGTTGGACGTCCAATAACAAAGGCTGTAAATCCATCAGAAAGTGCAAAATTAATTTTGGAGGAAATTTCAGAAGCATTATAAAGGATTGTTTCAAAAAAATAAAAAATCAAAGTAATAAAAAAAATCAAATTTTAGAATAGAATAAATACAATTCAAAGATAACTGTATTAAAATAGAGTGTACAAAATTTAAAAAAATAAGGAGAAAATTTATGAAAAAAAATTTATTGTTATTAACATTGGGAATTTTGGCAGTATGTCAGTTAGGATATAGTGAAAATACAGATGTTAAAGTTGAAAAAACTCAAATTGAGGATGTAAAACAGACTCAAGACGAGGTAAAAACAAATGAAACAGAAAATACAGAAAACACAGAAACAGAATTAAAACAATCACAAGAACAAGAAGCGGAAGAAACAAAAGAAACAAATCAAGCACCAAAACAAGTTCAAAAGGAAGCACCAAAAACTAAAAGACTTACTCCAGAACAAGAAAGAAGATTAGAAGCAAAAGCTAAAAGAAATAAAGAAAAAAATATGACATTAGATGAAAAATTAGATTTTCAGATTTTAAAAATGGAAAGATTACTAAAAAGTTTAGAAGGAAGATAAAAAATACAGTATTAAGGAAATATGAGTATATCTATAAAACTTAGGAGTAAAACATGGAAGATAACAAGATTATCATTCTAAAAAATGGCATTGATGTTTTTGGAAATAAAATTGAAATTTTGATAAATGATGAAATTATTGAAAAAATTTCTGAAAATATTGATGAAAGCAGATTTAAAAATAACGAAAATATCAGAATCATTGATGTTAAAGAAAAATTAATAATGCCAGGAGTTATTGATGTGCATACGCATATGAGAGAACCAGGAATTATCTACAAAGAAGATTTTAAAACAGGTTCACGTGCGTGTGCCAAAGCTGGTATTACGACTTTTTATGATATGCCAAACACGATTCCTACGACCACAACGTTGGAAAATTTACTGGAAAAGAAAAAATTAGCGAGCAAAAAGTCAATTGTGAATTTTGGATTCCATTTTGGTGGAAGTAAAAATGATAACATTGAGGAAATAAAAGAAGTTTTGAAAAATAGTGAAGCAAATACAGTAAAAATTTTTATGAATGTAACAACAGGAGAAATGCTTATTGAAGATGATAAAATCTTGAGAAAGGTATTTGAAAATTCTGAATTGGTACTGGTTCACGCTGAAAATGATATGATTCACAAGGCAATAGAATTAAATAAAAATTATGGAAAAGGGCTTTATGTTTGTCATATTCCATCAGCGGAAGAATTAAAAAAAGTTATAAGTGCCAAGAAAAATAAAGAATTAAATACAAAAGAGCATCCAATTTACGCTGAAGTTACGCCTCATCATTTGTTTTTAAATACTGAGATTCGTGAAAGTACAGAGCGGAATAAAATGCTTCTGAGAATGAAGCCTGAATTAAGAGAAAAATCTGATAATGAATTTTTGTGGGAGGCAATAAATCAAGGAGAAGTTGATACAATTGGAACTGATCACGCACCACATCTAATAAGTGAAAAATTGGAAAAAATTACGTTTGGAATGCCAGGAGTGGAAACTTCACTTGCACTTATGATAAACGCCTTCAACGAAAGGAAAATATCACTTGAAACAATACAAAAGTTAATGTGTGAAAATCCTGCAAAAATAATGAAAATTGAAAAAAGAGGAAAGCTGCAGGAAGGTTTTTTTGCCGATATAATTGTAGTTGATACACAAAAAGATTGGATTGTCGGTGTAGATGACACAATTGAATCAAAATGTGGCTGGACTCCTTATGAAAACTGGAAATTAAAAGGGAAAAATACCATGACAATTGTAAATGGAAAAATTATTTATGAAAATGGAAAAATTAATGATATTCATAAAGGAAAAGGAATCAAATTTTCAGAATAAATCATTTACTTGTATGTTAATAACTAATAAATAGTTTAGAAATAAAACAAAAATCAAAATTTGAAAGGAAATGGTAAAATGGCTAATTTAACATTGGAAGAAAAAGTGGCAAAAGCATTATTTGATGTAAAGGCAGTGAAAATCAATGTAGGAGAGCCTTTTACATTTGCATCTGGAATAAAGAGTCCAATTTATTGCGATAATCGTTATGTATTAGGATTTTCAGACGAGAGAGATATAATTGTAAAAGCATTTGTTGAAAGAATTGACAAAAATGTGGATGTGATTGTAGGAGTTGCAACAGCTGGGATACCTTGGGCTTCGTTTATCGCTGATAGAATGAAAAAACCACTTGCATATGTGAGAAACAAACCAAAAGATCATGGTGCAGGAAAACAGATTGAAGGTGCAGAAGTAAAAGGGAAAAAAGTCGTTGTAATTGAAGATTTGATTACAACAGGTAAAAGCAGCCTTATTGCAGTTGATGTGCTTCAAAAGGAAGAAGTGAAGGAGCTGGAAGTAAAATCAATCTTTTCTTACGGATTTGACAGTGCGAAGAAAAATTATGCAAAATACAATTGTAAGTTCAGTTCACTTTCAAATTTTGATGTTTTAATAAAATTATTGGCTCAAACAGATTATTTGACACAGGAAGAAGCAAAAATTGCTTTGGAATGGAGTAAGAATCCTGAAAAATGGGGAAGATAATAAATTTAAATTTATAGAAACTTGATTAAGTTGGCTATAATTTTTTAGTTTAGTTTAAAAAAATAAAAAAATATTGTAAGTTAATATTACGATTAGAAAGAAGAAATAATATGAAAAAAATATTATCAATTATTGTAGGACTAATTCTGATGCTAACATTAGCAAGTTGTCAAAATGGGAAAAAATTTGCTGAGAATGACCTGAAAGAATCAATGGAAGCTCTTCAAAAAGGAAATTTTTCTGTATTAAAAGTTGATAAACAAACTGAAGATGCATTCAAGGCATTTGAGGGAGCATATAAAAAGATGTCCTATAAAATTAACAAGACGACAGAGAAAAATAAAGATAAAATCCTTTTAAATGTTACTATGAAGTATCCTGATTTATCAGCAACAGCAGAAATGTTTAAAGACAGAATATCAAAAGAAGTTCAATCATTGAGTGGAAAATCAGATGAAGAATTTAATAAGCAAAGCATGGCAATTTTAAAGGAAGTGGTAAATGAGAAATTAAATGATTCTAATTTAAAATATTTTGAGGAAACATTTGATATTACATATGTAAAACAGGGGGATAACTGGGAAATAGAGGAAAATAATCCACAATTTATTAAAGCGGTATCCTTTAATTTTCCAATATAGTTTATTCAAAATCAGATTTTTTATAAAGAACTTTAGATTATAACAGTAAAAAAATCTGTAAAAATATTTGATTTTTCAATTTTTTTGTAGTATAATATTTGCTTTAAAATACAAATAAATTTTTATAGGAGAAAATATTATGGACAACAATAAATTTGGTGAAAATGCAAAAAAGAAGTTGGAAAGAGAAATAGAAGAATTAAAACGTCAGAAAGAAATTCAGGATTTACAAAGGCAGAAAGAAGAGCTGGAAAAAATAGTTTATGGTAGTGTTGCGGGAAGCAGTACTAAAAATATAAATAAAGTGGAAAAACCTATTAGAAATACAAATAATCCAGAAATAAATAAACAAGAAGATGAAGAAGAGGAAGCTGAAGAAAAATACGTTTCAAACAAAATGACGACAATTCTAGCTGCTGCAGTTGCAATATTTATTGTTTTAGTTGGATCTGGGATTTTTTATCTAAGAAGCCAGAATAAGAAGAAAAAAGAAAATCTGAAAAAAGAAATGGCAGCAATATCACAAAATCAAAATATACCAACTGTAACAAACGCTCAAACTCCTGAAACTGTGCAACAGCAGGAACAAAAAAAGGTAGAGCAGCCAAAAGTTGAAGAAAAAAAAGAGTTGCCTAAGGAAAGTAATGAGAAATTAGTTGTAAAAAGTCCAGTAGGTGTAAAAAAAGGAAGTTATTGTATAAATCCGAGTCCCAGTGAATCGGCATTCGATACGGATACTGTAGAAGATTCATATGCACAGCATGGATATATGGCGGATATTTCATTTCAGGACTGTGTAATTAATAATGGAAGCTCTTTAAGACATACAGGACCTGTAACAGTAACTGTAAATCTTGCTGAAGAAAAAAATTATGACGCTGTTATGAATAGAAGCAAATGGTATTTGGAAAATGGCCAAATTAGAAGAGTAAGTGGAAGTGACAGTACATCTTTATATTTTAATGGATGGCTAATGTATAAACAAAGTAATTAATCAAAAATAAAATTATAAATCAAGGGTAGAAGTTATTGCCCTTGTTTTATTATATAGGTTTTAGAATTTTTAATAAAAAATTTTGATATATAATTGACTTTTTTTTGAAAATAATCTATAATTTGATAGAACTCTTGCATATATAATTTAGTATTGGATTACTGAAATAAAATAATTTTGGTAAAAATTTTAAAAATAAAATTAACATAGTTTTAAGTAATTTAAATTATGTAGCAGGTTTTAAAGTTCAGAAAAGGAGTAAAAATTGAAAAAAATACAATTTATAATAATTCCTACGATATTGTCCTTTGGATTAATAATATCTGCGGCATTAATTTCAAATGCCATGAACAAAGCAAATAAAGATGAAAACAGAATTACAGTAAAAGGAGTAGCGGAACGTAGAATAAAAGCAGATAAGGCACTCATAAATATCGTAATTTCTGATAAAAATGAAAATCTCGACGAATTGAAAAAAAGTATATCAGAAAAAGAAAAATTGGCAACAGATTTGATTAAAAATCTAAAAATTGATTCAAATGATTATAGTATTGGAAATTTAAGAATTCAGCCAAATTATATTGAAGCTTCATCGAATGTAAAACAGCAGACAACAGCAATTTCTACTCCAATTATGCAAAATGCTAAAATTTCAGATTACGAGGGAGTTGAAACAATTTCTATTGTAACGAAGGATATTGACAAAGTCGAAGAGTTTTTTCAAAAATTATTAGAGTTAAAGTTGCAAAGTAACAATATTCAGATAAACGAGCCAGAATTTTTTATAACGAATATCGAAAGATATAAAAAAGATATGGTAGTAGATGCTTCTCGAAATGCTGAAATAAGAGCAATTGAGATGTTAAAAGTAAATAACAATGAAATTGGCGGACTAAAAAATATTAGTCAAGGGCAATTTGAGATACTAGAAGACACAGAAGATGTGAGAAAAATCAATGAAAATGAGGCTAATCAAATTTATAAAAAAATGAGAGTGGTAGTAACTGCAACTTATTTGATAAAATATTAGTTAGAGAAATCAAGTTTATTTTTAGAATAAATAGTAAATTAGGTTAAAAAATAAATCATAAAATAAAGTAAAAATTTAGGAGGAAAAAATTAATGAAACTAGCAGCAGAATTAAGACAAGGAAGTACATATAGAAAGGACAACATTCCATATTTAATATTAAAAGCTGAAAGACATCAGTCAACATCAGGAAAAAGACAAAGAGCAGCAGAAGTAAAATTTAAAACAAAAGAGTTAATCTCAGGAAAAATACAAGAAATCACAGTTTTAGCAACTGAACTTATGGACGATATTATTCTTGATAGAAATCAAATGCAATTTTTATATGAAACTGATGGAGAATATAATTTCATGGATCAGGAATCTTTTGAGCAAATTACTTTATCAGCTGAAGATTTAGGAGATGCAGTAAATTTCTTGGAAGAAGAAATGATTATCCAAGTATTGATGTACGAAGGAACTCCAGTCGGTGTAGAATTACCAAATACAGTAATTAGAGAAGTAACTTATACAGAACCAGGATTAAAGGGTGATACAATTGGACGTGCGACAAAGCCAGCAACTGTATCTACAGGGTATGAATTGCAAGTGCCTTTATTCGTAGCAATTGGAGATAAAATCAAAATTGATACGAGAACTGGCGAATATATTGAAAGAGCAAATTAATAACAATTCAGAAATAAAATAATAAAAAATGCAGCTATCGAAAAAACGGTAGCTTTTTTTGAAAAGACAAGAAAAAATTAATAAAAAATTAAAATTTAAAAAAGAGGTAAACTTTATGAAAAATGATAAAATAAGAAGAGTTGAGAAAATGGAAAAAATTATGGATAAATCAGCCGATATTTTTAGAGAGTTAAATGAAGCATTAGACAAATTGGAAGAAAATTTACCAGATTATAAAAAACTGGATAAATATTATAGCAGTGAAAACTGGTTTTTAGATGCGGAAGATTTTAATAACGGTGTTTTGCCACAAGATTTGAAATGTGGAGTTTTGAGTGAAGATGGGGCTTATAACTTATTAGGGGAAAATCATGAATTGGCAATTAGGATGGTGGAGATTGCAGCTAGGATGTTGAGAAGATAATTCTTAGAAATAAAATAAAAAAATTAAGGGGTTGATTGAGATGAAAAATAAAATAATTAGAGGGTTAGTTTTTGTTCTTTTAGTTTTTGGAATATTTTCTTGTTTTAGAAAAGAAAAGATAAATGAGACAATTGATGTAAATAGAGATGAGAATAAAATTTTAGTTGCATCATTTAATGCTATGCGTCTTGGTGAGAAACAAAAAGATTATCGGACACTTGCGAAAATTTTGGAAAAATTTGATTTAATTGGGGTGGAAGAGGTTATGAATGAGAAGGGAGTTAAGAAAGTTCAGGCGTATTTGGAAAAGTTGACAAAAGAGAAATGGGACTATATTATTTCGGAAAATTCTGTAGGAAGTGAAAATTATCGTGAATATTTTGCATTTATTTACAGGAAAAGTAGATTTTCTGAAGCGAGAAGGATTGGATTTTATAAGGAAAAGGATGAGAATGAGTTTATGAGGGAGCCGTATGGTGCATATTTTAAAGCAGGAAACTTTGATTTTGTGTATGTTATTGCACATTCAGTTTTTGGAGATAAGGAAAAGCAGAGGTTACTTGAGGCGGCAAATTATGTTAATGTTTATGAGTATTTTTCTAAATTGACAGATGAGGATGATATAATTATCGCTGGGGATTTTAATACGCCTGCTGACAATATGGCTTTTAAAAATATGACTGAAAAATATAACATTAAGTATATTTTAAATCCTGAAGAAAATTTGACTACACTTTCGGATAGTAAACTTGTAAGTTCTTATGATAATTTTTTCATAAATTTTGAAAAAACAAAAGAATTTACTGGAAGTTTTGGAGTTTATAACTTTATAAAAAATAATAATTATGCTATAATAAAAAAATATGTGTCAGATCATTTGTTGATATTTTCAGAATATTCAACATTAGAGGATTTAGATTAAATAGATTTATTAAAGTTAAAAATTTATTTTGTTAGGGAAAAAATATTATTAAGTAAACTGAAACTGTTGAGAAAATCTAAAAAAATATCAATGAAAAAGAAAGGAAATAAATGAAAGAAAAAGTATTGAATAAAAAGTTTGTTTATAAAAAAGTGCTTAATATTGGATTACCTGTAGCAATTGAAAATATGATTTACGCACTTATGAACTTTGTTGATATGTTTATGGTGGGGAAAGAGATTGTGGCGCTAGGGCTGGGGACAGTTGCTGTTGCAGGATTGGGGTTTGCAAATCAGATGTTTATGATTTTTATGACTTCACTTTTTGGGATGAATAGTGGCGGTGGAATTTTGGCGGCTCAGTATTTTGGGAACAAGGATTACAAAAATCTGAAAAAATGTCTTGGAATAACAATAATTGTTGGATTTTTATTTTCGCTGCTATTTCTTTTCGCAGGACTGTTTACCCCGAAACTTGTAATTTCAATATTCACAAATGACAAAAAAGTTATAGAAATAGGGGCTTCATATTTACGTATAGTAGCGTGGACTTATCCGCTTGTGGGAGTTGGTTTTGCCTTTAATATGCAGCTTCGTGCAATAGGGAAAACCAAATATTCATTTTACTCAAGTGTAATAGGGCTTTTGATAAATGTAGCCATAAACTATATGTTGATTTTTGGACATTTTGGATTTCCTGCGATGGGAGTACGTGGTGCTGCAGTTGCAACAGTTATTGCAAGAATTATAAGTACTTTTTATATAATTTATGTGATTTATAAGTTAAAATTGCCAATTGCAGGGAAAATAAATGAATTATTTGATTTGTCGATGGAATTTTTTGTAAAAGTTATGAAAATATCGCTTCCTGTTTTTATTCATGAAATATTGTGGGTACTTGGAGCAAGTGTGTATGTAATGATTTTTGGAAGAATGGGGACAAATTTTGCAGCTGCAGTTCAGGTTGTAAAATCAATTAGCAGTCTTGTATTGACATTGTTATTTGGACTTTCGAGTGCAACTTCGGCTATAATTGGTAACGAGATTGGTGCTGGAAGAGAAGAAAATGCTTACGACTATTCGATAATTTTATTAAAGGTGGCTGTTATTTCAGGGATTATTATTGGAGCAATTGTATTTATTTTCAGTCCATTTATTCTGCAACATGTAAACGAAAAAAGTTATCCGCTGGCAAAAGAGGTTGTAAAGGCAGAGGTATTTGTAATTTTTGTAAAAGCAATAAGTTTACAGCTGTTAGTTGGAATTTTACGTTCGGGAGGGGATACGCTCTGGACAATGTTTGTGGACTTGATTCCGCTTTGGTTTATTGCTATCCCAATAACATATTTTTCTGGATTACATTTAGGATTTCCAGTTGTAATTGTGTATTTACTTTCTTGCAGTGATGAAGTTATAAAAATATTTCCGTGCGTATGGAGATTAAAGAGCAAGAAGTGGATAAATAATCTAGTTAGTTAGAAATTTGGGTAAAAATAATAAAAGATGATTAAATTAAGAATAAAAAAATAAATTTAAAATAGTGAAGGAGAGAATAAATTAATGAATTTAAGGAGAAAAAAGTATTTATTAATTGGTATTTTAACAGCCTTTACAATTTCATGTTCCACAATAAAAACTCCTCCGCTTGGAGTAAATTATGAAGGTCCATTGAGAGATAGTGATAATGTTGAGTTTCATTATGATTTGACTTATCTGGATAAGGATGGAAATATTCGGTATGATAGGAAAATTTGGGATGCAACCTATAAGGTTGTAGACGAGGCGAAGGATTATCTGATTGTGGAGATGTTTTTGTTTAATGATATTTATAATAAGGATAAGGAGCATTTTCCAGAGTTTGCTAAGGAATATACGAGAAGGCTTATTAAAAAGAAGATGGAAAATCCTGATTTGAAGGTATATGTGCTTTCAGATGAGAATAATAATTTGTATGGGGCTTTTGAGCATCCGTTTATTACAGATATGAAAAATGCTGGGATTGATGTTATAATGGTGGATATTTTTAAGCTCAAGGATACGTTTCCCTGGTATTCGCCAATTTGGAGAACTTTGATAGAGCCTCACGGAAATCCGCAGGGGAAAGGATGGATTGGGAACTTTTACGGGCCTATGTGGCCTAAATTGACTTTGAGAAATTTATTGAGAGCATTGAATGTAAAGGCGGATCACAGAAAAATATTTTTAAATGAGGAAAATGTTGTGGTTTCAAGTGCTAACATTCACGATCCGAGTTATTTTCATGAAAATGTGGCAATATCAGCTAATGGAGAAATTACAAAGGATGTTCTGCACGGATTACAGCTTGTGGCTGAATTTTCAGATGGGAAGATTGATGTAACTGAGAAACAGGAAAATAAAATAAATAAAAGGCAAATTGGAAATTTAACGGACAATCAGACAAGTGAGACAAATAATTTTTCTGAAAGTGAAACTGAAAAGCAAGTTAAAGAAATTGAGAATAAGAAGAAAGAATTTGTGGAAGAGGAAACAAGAAGATTTGCACAAACTGGAGAACTTCCTGAAAAAAACCAAAATTCTGAAAATGAAAATCAGAAAAATGGAGATACAATTACCAGATTTGATGATGAAAATAATAAATATCAGCTGCAGTTTGTGACAGAGGCAAAAATTGGTGAGCATCTGGATAAGGACATCGACAGTGCGAGAGCTGGGGATGAAATACTTATGGGTATGTATTTTCTGGCTGATAAAGGTGTTGTCGATAGATTGATAAAAGCTGCAAATCGTGGTGTAAAAGTTCGGATTATTTTTGATAGAAGTAGAGATGCTTTTGGAATGAGTACGAACGGACTGCCTAACAAACCTGTTTCTAAGAAATTGAAGAAAAAAACTAAAAATAAAATAGAAGTGAAATGGTATTTTACGAATAATGAGCAATATCACACAAAGATAACACTAATCAAAAAAACAGATGGCAATGTTATAATACACACAGGTTCGGCTAATTTAATCAAAAAAAATATACGTGGTTATATAATGGATGCTAATTTTAGGATTTTGACAAATAATAATTCTAAGCTGACAAAAGATATCTATACATATTTTGATAGATTATGGGAAAATAAGGATGGTTTGTTTACCATAAACTTTGATGATGAGCCAACTACGAAGGCAAGTGCAGATTTTATGTATAAAATCTTAGATGCAGCACAATTAGGATCATTTTAGATGAAAAAATATATAGAAAATATATTAAATTAAAAAAAAATAAAAAGAATTTGAAAGAGAGGAATGAGAAACGAATGAAAAGAAAAATAATGTTAGTGGTAGTAATTTTAGCTATTGGTATGATGTCAGTTTCTTGCTTTAAAAAGAAAAAGGATGATAAGAAAAATAATCAGCAGACACAACAGCAACAAAATAAGGACATTAATACTGATATTTTTAATCTTGGAGGACAGGCTCAAGGAAATCCAAATATACAAAATTTAACTCCTGAGGAACAGCAAAATTTAATTGACAATCAAATTGATCCTGCAAAAGTTTCGGAAGCATTGACAAAAGCTCAAAATGGAGATAAGGAATCAATTATGTCGCTAGCACAGCTTTATTACAATTTAAAAAATAAGGATAAAGTTAAACAAATTTTGCAATATGGTGTAGATAAAAACTATCCTGAAGCAATTTATAACTTGGCTATGATTTTTAAAGAAGAAGGAAATACGGCAGAAGCAAATAAATTGATTGCAAGACTTCCAAAAGGTTCTACAACGACTGCTAGTAGACAGCAAATGAGACAAATAAAAATGCGTCCTGGTGCAGAAGCATACAATAGAGGTATTGATTTAATAAAAGCAAAAAGATACAAAGAAGCTAAAGTAGAATTTGAAAAAGCATATAATGCTGGAATAAAGGAAGCTGACATACGTGTGGCACTTTTAAATAAAGAACTTAAAAATGAATCAGAAGCGATGAAATGGTTCCAAAAAGCTGCAAATCGTGGTGTTAAAGAGGCAAATTATGAAATTGGAGCAATTTTATATGATGGTGGTAAACAGACTGAATCACGTCCATACCTTTTAAAAGCCTATAATGCTGGGAATAAAGGACTTGCAATGCCAATCGCAATGTCATACCATCAACAAAATAATATGACAGAGGCTTTGAAATGGTATAAAATAGCTGCAAAAAATGGAGATAAAAATGCTGCGGCTACTGTTGAAAGAATTGAAAAGGGTGGAGTGGTTGAAGAGAAGAAAAATGATAAACAACCAAAAACATTCCTAGGAAATGTAAATTCATCTCAAAGTTTGACAGAAAGCACTCTTAATAACGTAAAAAGTAAAAGTAAGGCAGAAGAAGCCTCAAAAGTTGAAATTAAAGCTGAAAAACCAAGCACAGTTAAACAGCAGCAACCTGCACAAACAGTAAAATCTGACGAAAAATCTTCAGATGTAAATATTGATGAAATTATGAAGAAAAAAGCAGCAGAATACAATAAATAAAAATACAGGAAATAAAAATTTTTTAAATATTGACATTTGCAAAAAAATATTATATACTTGTTTTACAACAAAGTTATTTGAAAATCAAACAAAATTATAATACAATTTAATAAAACTTATCAAGAGAGATATTAGGGAACGGCCCGTTTGAGTATCCAGCAACCTGTAATTACAAGGTGCTAAGTCCGGCATATGAATGCGAAGATAAGAAACAATTCTCTTCCTTTCTAGGAAGAGATTTTTTTTTTAGTCAAAATATTTTATGCATTGAAATTGGAAATTATAAGTTTTAAGATTGGTTGTTGTAAGTTAAGTTATGTTTATAGAAAAAAATTAGGAGGAAAAAAATGGCAAAAAAAATTTATTTTACATCGGAATTTGTATCACCAGGACATCCAGATAAAATCTGTGATCAGATTTCAGATTCAATATTAGATGCTTGTCTTGCAGATGATGAAAGTTCAAGAGTGGCGTGTGAAACTTTTGCAACTACTGGACTTGTAGTTGTTGGGGGAGAGATTACAACTAAGACTTATGTGGATGTTCAGAAGATTGTTAGAGATAAAATTTATGAAATTGGATATCGTCCAGGAATGGGATTTGATTCTGACTGCGGTGTGTTAAATACTATTCATTCACAGTCGCCTGATATTTCGATGGGAGTCGATACAGGTGGAGCTGGAGATCAGGGAATTATGTTTGGAGGAGCAGTTAATGAAACTGAAGAATTAATGCCTTTGGCACTTGTGTTATCACGTGGAATTATTCAAAAATTAACTGAGATTACTAGAAATGGTACACTTGCCTGGGCAAGACCAGATGCAAAGGCACAAGTTACGTTAGCTTATGATGAAAATGGAAAATTGTTAAATGTTGATACAGTTGTTTTATCAGTACAGCATAACGAAGATGTAACAAATGCACAAATTGAAAAGGATTTGAAAGAACTTGTTATAAAGCCTGTGTTGGAAAAATATAACTTGAATATTGAAAATGTAAGAAAATTTCATATTAATCCAACTGGAAGATTTGTAATTGGAGGGCCTCACGGAGATTCTGGAC
>ERZ773069.633-NODE-633-length-22585-cov-48.239991_pt1 | contig 22585 bp, 24 predicted proteins | sample MGYA00580619_ERZ773069 | MGnify/ENA primary metagenome ERZ773069 (study PRJEB29015, sample SAMEA2738007) | human oral metagenome | biome: human oral; feature: human-associated habitat; material: dental | place: China | collected 2108 ...
CATAGAGAATTGTTTGTTAGGCACATGAGCACCGATCCAGATTCCCAGCAGGAAGCATCCGATCCCGAGACTTCCAAACAGCCGGACCAAGACGGCAAGAGTATTGATAAAAAATCGGATGGTGCGGTGAACCCACCGGCTCAGGAAAAGCAAAATCCTAATGCTTCATCAGAGTTAATAGTGCTTAGCCCACATTATGATGAAAAACATCATGGCCTCTATGTGGAGAAGCTGGAACAAGCAGTTCTTAATCCCAAAGTCCGAAATATAGCCTTGACCGGTGGTTATGGGGCCGGTAAGAGTAGTGTTATTCAAGGTTTGATTGAAAGAATCCACTCTTCGAAGGAATTTAACAAGACTCGTCCAATCGTTATTTCACTCCCTACGATTCAAGTAGCAGATGAATCCGATTTTAAAAATGACCGTACTGACCGAATCCAGCGGGACATAGTGAAACAGCTCCTATATCGAAGCAATCCACGGAAGATGCGTGGTTCTCAATATCGCAGAATTACGCATGTCACGGCACCCCAAAGAGTAATAACATGTTTCATCGTTGCTGCATTTTTGACTTTTACTTTTTGGCTTTTGGCCAAACCAGACTGGCATTGGCATTGGTCTCAGGGAGGAAGTTTATGGGGCTACTGGCAACCTATCATGGTTCAGGCTATCTTGTGGGGACTGATGTTCTATACCGATTGGATATGGGTTGATAAACCCACAATTAAGGGATTAGAACTTGGTCCAACTAAACTTGAACTGGAAAAGAATAGCTCTGGTTCCAGCTATTTTGATCAATGTCTCAATGAGATCATCTATTACTTCGAGGTATCTGGGGTCAATTTTGTCATCTTCGAGGACCTGGATAGGTTTGACGACCCTTACATATTTGATGCTCTGCATGAATTGAATGAACTCATCAATATTTCACTTGGACAAGAACGTTTTACAGAACAAAAGAATCCTCCCGTTAAATTTCTTTATGCTACACGCGATAGCATATTTGAGCATAAGACCAAAGGGATCATTGAAAATGCTGACGCAAGATATACCCACCGTCTTGAGATTGAAAATCGGACCAAGTTTTTTGATGTCATTGTGCCAATCATTCCCTTCAGCACATCGCGCAACGCTTATGAGTATTTAAAACAACTGATAGATAGTAGCGCATTTCCCATAGCAATAGATCGGAAATTGCTAGAAATTGTTGGTTCTGCAATTTCCGATTATCGCCTATTGGCAAATATTGTTTCAGAATTTCAAATATTTACTGAACGGATATCTACTTCCTGGGGCGGAAATAAAGAAGTAGAAGAATTTTTAAAAGATCATGCCAATTATCTCTTCGCATTCATAGTATATAAGAATACCCATCTTACTGATTATGAAAAAATACAGACAGGGGAAAGTAACATTGACAAAATCAATATGAAATTTTTCATAACGAAATGGAAAATCAGAGAAATGAGCACGTTGCTATTCTGGAGACTTAATGATGATTTAATCGCAGAAATCGACAAAAAATACAAGGTTAATTCACTTCTTTGTAGTTTATACATTAACGGAAAAAGGTTTGATGATTTTACAGAAATTGAATTATGGAAAGAGGCCCTTAAGCTCAATTTATCCCCCAATAGAACTGCAGTTCTATTAATTGATCGCAATGAAAAGATAATTTCTGATGACATAATTAATGATTTTGGCGGTAATATTTTTTCCAACTTAATTACAAATAAATTAGCTAAAATAGAAAATAATTGTCGAGTAATAATCGACAACATCGAATCCATAAAATATATTGATAACATTTCCAGTTTTCTTCACCATAGGCATAACTACAGAAGGCCTAAACTGCCAGAAAATATACAAAAGAAGGTAGAAGATTTCGATAGCTTTCTTAGCAAAATATTCGGCTTCGACCAACTCATCTTTGAATTAATGATCTCTGGTTATATAGATAGAAACTTTTATGCATATTCATCCATATTCACTAAAGGATTTACCAACATTAAGGTATTTAATTTTGTTATAAATAATTTAGTAACAAAGCAACCTAATATTCATCTTCAGCTTACCGAGGACGAAGCGAAAGAGATTACTTATCATCTAAAACGTATTAGTATTGAAAGCAATCTAAAAGGAGCTTTAAATGTAGACCTAATGCTGTATCTCACTAATGAGAGATGGCTACTCTCTTCTATATTAGATGACACAAAACACTTTTTCGAATCCGAGTCCCAAAGCGATAAAACAATCCGCATAGAATTAATCAACGCAGTCTTAAAACGTTTCCTTGATGATGGGGAAAAGGAAAAGAACAACCTTTCCGGCAAAATAAACAACAATGATAATATCAGGCACCTACTAGGGAAAATAATGGCAGTATATCCAAATATTTTTCTAGAATGTTTTAATAACTTAACAGAGAAACAAAAATACTCATTGATAGATTCAGCATTGGGTGTTTTTCACTTACCAACGACTATCGATATAAAGCAGTATGTTGAAGAGAATGCACAAGATATTATCTCATATATAAAATCTGTTAATGCTAAAATGCAGAATTACTCCAATGAAGCTATATTATCTTCAATAGCTGCATCTCTGGGATTAAATCCTCTCATCACTCCTCGCTATAAGAGAGTGATGAAACTTATGCTAGCAGTTAAGTGGTTACGAAATATATCGGAAGAAAAGATCGATGCAATTGGAATACTAAGTGATATTTGTAAAAAAGTTGAGTTTTATGATCTGGAGAAAGGAAGTTGGATTCCATCACGGGAACTCACCAAACATGAGCTAGAACGAATCTTGTTCACCTACGAGAAAATCGTAATATATAATCTTGAAGCTTGAAGCTTATTCAGGCGTTTTTAAATAGGGCCCTCACTACCCGGTAACTGATCACCCCCGAAAGCATAGGAAAACGAGGCCGGTAGTGTACTTGTAGAAGTGTGAAATCAAACAAAATATCCTATCGACCCCGCACCGCTGATTGCTTGCACACTCACCACGGATAATCTCCTCACCCTAGCGAACATCATCACCACATCAAGCATCCCGCACCACCCCCCACCAAGCCTCGGAGTGCTCACCAGCGTGCAAATCACCATGCTCTACCTGCAAGAAAACCTGCGGCAACAAACCCTAGCCAATATTTTTGGTACATCCCAACCCACTATCTCCAGGGCGATCAATACTGTGTTAAACATCCTTGACATAGTGCTGCCACCACCGCCAAGGCCGAAAGACCTTAGGCCTTGGCGGTTATACGTGTTAGATGGCACGCTCGTGCCATGCTGGTGGTGGAAGAACGCTAGAAACTTGTACAGTGGAAAACACCATAGGGCAGGGTATAACCTGCAAGTTTTAACAGATCAGGCAGGTGAAATATTTTACATCTCCGAACCACTACCAGGATCAACCCATGACATCACAGCTATAAGAAACACTGGTCTATTCGGCCATATGCAACCCTGGCACTGTACCACGGATAAAGGCTATGTTGGATTAGGATGCGACACACCTTTCAAAAAAAGACCCGGGAAACCACTGCTGGAGTGGCAGAGGCGATTCAACAAAAGAATCAACCAGATCCGGTATGTTATCGAACGATCCATAGCCCACCTGAAAGTATGGCGAATACTATCCACCCCTTGTAGACTCCCCCAACCCACAACCATCTGGGCAATCAACGTGATACGAAAGATAATGTTCTACCAACCACCAACCGAACCCCATTCCCCCAGCGGCTGAATAAGCTTCCTCGACGAGATAATGTTCACGAGGGATGCCTGCTGGCCAGCATCACAAGTATTGCGGCTAATGCAAACACACCTCCTGCTATGAGAACCGCATGATGGAAACCTGCCAGAAAATTTCCGTTGGCTATCATGATGCCTAATATGGCGACTCCAAACACGCTTCCTGTTTGACGTGCGGTATTTATAATGCCACCGGCTATGCCTGCAAACTCGTACGGAACAGCATTAATCGCTGCTGAAGTGGCAGCTGGCATGGCGAATGCCATTCCGAAACCGGCACAAAATGTTAGCAGTGCAACCAGAACATAGGGAGTATTCTCGTTGATAAAAACCAGGCTTGAGAAGCCTAGCGCCCCCACGCTTAGGCCAACAAACATTGCGGAATAAGGGTCAAATTTGGCAGAGAATCTGCCTCCTAATGGTGATGCAACGATGGCCGATGTTGCTTGTGGCACCATTGCTAAGCCAGCTATCCACGGTGACCATCCTAAATATTTTTGGAAATAGAGCGAGAGCACGAAAAGTTGACCAAAGAAGCTGAAGTTAAGACAAAAACCAACCATTGATGAGATGCTAAATGCTTGGGTCTTGAAGAGTGTTAATGGCAGCATCGGGGTGGGATTCTTCCATTCAATGATGAGGAATAACCCCATGCATAGCAGAACCACCAATAATGCTGGCAGTTGTGCAGTATTCCAGCCACGTTCACCCCAAGTAATCACGAGGTATGTCAATAGAGACAGGCTGATAATTGATGTTGTCTGCCCTAAAATATCGAAGTTTTTGCCGATTTGGGGTACCCGCCTGGGGATGAAAGATATCGTGAGAATGGCAAGCACGGCAATGATAGGGACATTGACCCAAAATGCGGCTCGCCACCCAGTCGTTGAAACCAGTACCCCGCCTATGATTGGGCCAAGTGCCGCGGCTATGCCACCGGCAGCTCCCCATAATCCAATTATTTTTTCGCGTTCTTTATGATCGGAATACATTTCAGAGATTAAAACAAGGGAACTGGGCACCACCATTGCAGCGCCAATCCCTTGGAGTGCTCGGGCGCTGATGAGGATTTCCATTGATGGAGATAGCGCGCAGGCAATAGAAAATAATGCAAAGAGGATTAGTCCGAACAGGTATATTCGCCCGGAACCAAGGCAATCACACGCGGTACCTGCGGTCAATAATAATGCGGCAAATGAGAGCGTATAGGCGTCAACAACCCATTGTAATGAAGCCGTAGTGCCATGAAGATCTTTGGCTATATGTGCAAGTGACACGTTCACAATGGTGGTGTCAAGCATGATGACGAAGAATCCTAGCAGCACCGTCATGGTGGCAAGGCGTTTGGTTTCCTGACGCATCATATTCCCACCACTCGCAGCGACATATAGCCTTCCTTCATTCAGAGAATCGGAACGAACAAGATTGACTATAGGACTGGTTTTGTTCGGTGTGGGCCGAACAATGAACGAGGTAGGTTGGGATGTGATGACTAAGCGGTATTTTTCGGAATCAGCACCTGATATCTCCATCATTAGCAAGGTATTGGCTGACCAGTCTCGTGCAGCCATGTGTGCTGCACTCATGAATGGTAATGCTTGGACGGTTGGTGAGTTAGGCCGCTATGTGCACTTATCGCGTTCGACCGCAACGGAGCACGTCGATAAGCTTGTGGAGGCTGGGATCGTTCACGATGTCAGGCAGGGAAGACATCGCTACGTCAAGTTAGCTAATAGTCACACTGCGGAATTCATCGAGACGTTGGGGACGCTTTCGCCAACGCCATTACCAACACCGCAAAGCCTTCATGCGAGCCGGGCAAATAGTGCGGTGGCCCAGGCTCGCACGTGCTATAGCCATCTTGCTGGCGTGCTTGGGGTGCGCCTCTGCGAATGCTTTATTGACCATGATTTCATCACCACTCATTGGCAGTTGACGGCGCAGGGGGCTGAGTTTTATAGGACATGGGGAGTGGAACATGCGGAACGGCTTTCTCTCAAGCCTTGTCTTGACTGCACTGAACGCCAATTTCACATGGGTGGGACGCTCGGCGTGCGTATTTGCAAGCAGTTCTTCCGCCATGAGTGGATTACCAGGGTGAAGGATAGTCGTGCCGTGAAATTAACCCCCAGCGGCAAGGATATGCTCACCGACCTTGGTGTGTCTTTGACTTGATTTTTCTCGCCGCCCATAGATGTCCGACCTGTTTGTTACCTTCATGGTGAAGGTTATAAATATGTACGCGGAAAGGCTATGAGACGTGCGGATTTCATGGCTACCGGTGGGTGAAACCCCACACCGTGGTGGGCTTTTCTGCGTACACAGTATTTTTGCGAGGTCGCTATGAGTCAGCCAATACTTCTTGCCCAAGTCGAACAAGCTGAGGCGCAACTGGGCCAACCGCTTCCCGCCGACTACCGAGCATTCCTCCTGGACGACACCAACAAAGACACCGAGGAGTGGGGCTTCTTTACTACCCCGAAGGAAGTTCTCTATTACGAGCTTGATTGGACGAAAGATTTTCCATTCAGCCTAAAGCACCCGGTAGATGACTCCCCTCTTAAAGAATTCAACAAACGTGCAGTTCATGCCAAGAAGGTGGAACACGACAGTAATAAACATGATGCGCTCTGCGAAGAAGCCTTCGATTACATGGTAGAGAACTTCCTCAAGCCCATGGAACGCGGAATCGTCTACGTCGCCGACGAGGGATGCGCCATGTATTCGTTTCTGGTGTTACGGGGCGAAGCAGCAGGCCAGGTGTGGTGGTGCGAACTGACTTCCTGTTTTGCCACCATCGAACCGCACCTCCATCCGCTCACCAATAAGCCGATATCGTTTGCGGAATGGTGCTTCTTTGAGTCGCATTATTATTGCCTCACAACAGCACGCAAGTATCTACCAAATTTGTTGCAGCACTACTGGGCTTATCCTCTGGATGACAAGGAAGGGCAAACTGCCATGATGTCCATGCTTATTGATGAGAAATTAACTGGCATGACCAAGGAGGAAATCGAAAATTTCACATGCGCTGACGACGTTCCCGAGGACGCCATGTTCTTCGACATGTTCTTGAATGAATGGCGCCCCGTTCGGAACAGTATTGTGTTCCGAGGACTCACCATGCGCAGAGACAGCTAAAAACCCTTCCCGCACACATCAAATTTTCGTGAGGACACATGAACCAATCAGAACTCACCGCTCGGGTTGCAGAAGCCGAGGCACAACTGGGCCAACCGCTCCCCGCCGACTACCGGGCATTTCTCCTAGATGACACCAACGAGGACAAATTCACGGGTGATTACCTGCTGTTCGACAGCATGATCTGCGAATTTTTCCTCGACCCCGGCGCGTACACTCGTGAAGATCCCGATTGGACCCAGGATTTTCCATTCACCCCGGAGAACCCGCTGATCGCGGACGTGCCCGAATCGTTCTATACGCGGCTGGATAACGCCACCACGGCTGCGGAGTATGATGCAATCACCGAGGAACAGATCGACTATCTGCAAAAGAATTTCGATGAGCCGGCATTGCGGGGAATGGCGTTTCTCTCCGACGATGGTTGCAATATTTACACACCACCATTATTTTGCGCGGACCCGCCAGGGGCCAAATATGGCGGCATGAAATCACCATGGATAATGCCGACGTACAACCCTATCGGCATCCCTTCACCAGGGAACTGCTCACGTTCAATGATTGGCAGTATTTTGAGCAGCACCGTTATCTGTTGACCATTGATGGGCGAGACGATGCCCAAACGTATTCGATCATGAACGACCGGTATGGGTTTTGGGCGATGAAACGCATGATCGCAAACGGCACGTTGACTGGTCTCACTGCGGAAGACGTCGACAAGCTCAAGCAGCCCACGGACATTCCGCCGAATGCCGTGTTCCTCGACCCGCGCCGAAATGAATGGTATCCGGTGCGGGAGGCCACGGTGTTTCGGGTGAGTTATGCGGCTTGATCTCCCCAGTTGGCGAGCACCATCGTCGTATAACTGCTGAGGTTATCACCTGCTTGTCGACGCCATTCGTCGGCGAACCTGTGTCGGTCGGCGGGCCAGTCGTTGGCGCTGAGTTCCCGCACCCGGGAGAAAATCGTGCGGTCGTCGAGCGGGTAGTAGGAGAAATCATTGGTCACGTCGCACACGACCACGCCGGCGGTCCAGGGGCCTACGCGGGGAATCATGAGGAGGTCGTGGAAAAGCTCTTCGTGGGAGACGGTTTGCAGGTCAATGTCGGTGTTCAGGCACCATGCGGCAGCAGCCTTCAGGGCGGATTTGAAGAAGAACAAGCCCAGGCGGTTGAGTTGGGCATCGGTCGCGTCCAGCATGCGCTGCGGGGTGGGCATGAGGTAGTAGGTGCCACCATCGTGGGTGACTTTTTCGCCCATGTGCTCCCGGAGTTTTTTAATGGAGTGCTGTGCCTTTCCCGCCTGCACCGCGTGGCGGAGGATCGTCACCGCCAGGGAATCCCACAAGGTAGGGGTGGCTATTCTGATCAGCCGGTAGTCTTCCTTGTTGGCGACTCGTTTGCTGAAGTCGATACCCAGGTCGCGCTGCGCGCCCTCGACCAGTTTCGGGCCAAGCACCGCGCAGTTGACATGGAGGGCCTCATCCCCGTCGGTTATGTGGGTGACGTGAATGTCATCGTTGCCGCCTTCGGCGTACCACATGCCCCCGTTGGCAGAAAACACTCTAGCGGCGTGACCGCCGTCCCGGTTCCAGGAGTTATTGTCCGTGAGTAGGGTTCCCCCCGTTTTGAACGACCGGCTGATACGAATAGGACTATTGGTTATGCTCATGGGAACTCCTTTGACTTATCGAGGCAGACGATATCGTCAGTATAGAACGATCCAGGTCAGGGCTGGTTTTCAGGTGCCCCCGTTGCCGGCACCCCCTTAACCAAACCAGCCACGCATACCATTGCAAGCAATTTTACTACCCCCATTTTTCTGCTAAAACGTCCACGGCGTAGATGAAAATGTCTGGTTTTTCAGCGTGAATATCGTGCCCACTGTCCACGTTGTCGATAAGCATGCGGTGTTGTTTCGGCAGGAGCGAGTACACGCGCTGGGAATCCTTGTCGTCCATGGCGGAAAGCAGCACCCCATTATCGTCGTAGTAGCCGCCGATCTTGGCGTCGGGGCCCACATGTAGCAGCACGGAGGGGCAGGTGACCGCGCGCAGGGTTTCTACCTGGTCGAAGCCTGCAAACCAGGAGTAATCGTAGAAGGCGTCCCCGAAGCGCAGGTCGTAGCTGCCGGTACCGTCCTGCATGTTGGCGGTGAGGTCGTAGATTTCGTTGATTTTCCACCCGGGCGGGTAATACCAAACCCGCGGTATTTCATGCGGCTTTTTATCCAGGCGTTTCAGGGCGGGCTTTCTGACCAGGTTGTCAAAGTTTTTCTCCCCGAACAGGTGGGCGAGGTAGGTGTGTTCCAGCGAATAGCGGGTGAAGTTCGGTTCGCCGCTGGCGAGGAAGTCGTGCATGTCTTTGAAGCCGTGGCCGGCGAAGGTTTTGGGCGCCCGGTCGGGTTCCGTCGAAAAGAATGGCGCGTCCTCGATGACCAGGCCACGAACCATGTCGGGTGCGGTGGCCGCCACGAGCGTCGCAAGGAGGCCGCCGGAGGAATGGCCGGAAACCACAACCGGATCTTTCACAACGTTATTGATAAACCACACGATATCGTCGCTGTTTGCCCGCGCGGTGTATTTTTTCGGGTCTTTACTGGAACCGCCGTGCCCATAGCAATCCACCGCAAACACATGGTAGCGGCTAGATAGTTCGGTGAGCACCTGCGAGTAATCCTGCCACGACACCTGCTGACCGTGAATGAGCAGCAGCGGAGTGCCATTATTAGGCCCCTCGCCATAATTTATCACCGACTTATCGGGCAGTACCGCTTGCTTTTCGACGAACCCTGCGTGGCGGATCTGCCGCGTCCGGGCCCGATCATAGGTGAGGTTATGGTAGGCGAAAAAGGCGATAGTGCCGGACAGAACCACCACCATTGATGCCAATAATATAAAGAACTGCCGTCGCATCATGGTTATCCAATGGGAAAACATTCTGTGGCTCCTTCACTACGGGATCTATTTTTCACCAATAGTGATCCCGTTCATGTTCTCAGCCTATGTCACGTACACCAGCGCAACCATGTATTACCCGCATCGTAGGGGAAACCGCGGGGTTTATAGTGCTGACAGCAGAGTGATTTGGTGTTCCCGCTCGGCACGAACCGCCGCCATGTCCCCCGGTTTTTGGGTGTTAATGAGAGTCACCGCGAAGTCTGTTGCCCACAATCCATGGTATTTCACGTGTGGGCTGGCCGTTATTTGGGCCATGGTGCGCAGAAACCGCACCGTCACCGGGTCGGTTGTTTCCTTGGCGAGCCGACCGATGCGGAAACTACAGTTGCGGGCCTCATGGTAGTTTGCCTCGCCGGCCAACCACCGCCGCATGCCAGCATCGGCGTCCGCAATATTCTCATGGTAGGGGTAGGGGAAACCCGCAACATCGTGGAGGTGACGGCAGTAATCGCGGCAAAACTGGACGATCTGCTGGTGGGTTTTCGCATCATATAGTTCAATGAACCGGTTCCGCAGCTTCTCATCGTCGGCGATGCGCCCCAATGGCCGCTGGTAGGCGTAAATATCCATCCCATTCTCCCCTCGTACGCTCAAACCCCCACCCAAAGTTTGTGGGTGAGGGTTATCATTGTGGGCCCTGTGGGGTTCGAACCCACGACCTGCGGATTAAAAGTCCGTAGCTCTACCAACTGAGCTAAAGGCCCCCGCCGTAATCTGTGTTGACGACAGTAGAAAATTGTAGCTTATCCCGCACCATTTGGGAAATCCCAAGCTCAAACCCACCACAATGGTGGTTTTTTAAAACATTTGCATGAGCTTGGCCCCACCGATGCAGGCCACGATGGAAATGCCGGCGATGATCGCTGAGGCGTACAAAATCATGGGCGACCGCGGCTTCATGACCGGCTCGTACTTGCCGAACCGCAGCGCGGTAATGGCGAGATTCATGCGCAGCTTGTGCGCCTGCACCGCGGCCCGATGGTCACGTTTCGGCTGCTGATCGGCGGTTTTCCGACCATTTTTCGCCGGGGTGGCCGGGCCACCGGGAATGTTGGGGGTGGTCATGGTTCTCCTATCAGAAGCCGCGCGGCAGCGGGATGGTGATGGCGGGTTGGGGCGGTGGTGCGGGCGCTGGCGCCGGTGGTGGCGGCTCCGGGGTGGGGGTGGGCGCCACGGTTTGCGTCACCGTCACCGGCGGCTGCGACGGCACGGGTTGCGGCGCAGGCTGCGGCGCCGGCTCGGGTTTCTTCTCCGTTGAGGGCGGCGGCGTATACGATTGCGGCAATTCCGGCAGCCTACCCAGGGGCGGAATGACCTGCTCCACGGGTTTTTCCTTCGCCGACCCGGGTTCGCCACAGCCCGCCAACAGCCCACACAGGGCCACCAATAAAACGAGTCTTTTCATCATCGGGAATACTTCTTTGCGATCGCATGAACATGCTTGACAAACTCTGGATTCGCATTGATCTGTTGCACACCATTGGCCCACCCGTCGGGGGTGCTCGGGTCACCCACGGAGCACAAAAATCCGGCCAGCGTCAACGAGGCATCATTAATGTTATCCGGGTTAGGTTTCGCATCGGGTTCGACAGCAGCGTTGAACTGCTCCCATCTGCTGGGCATGATCTGCAATGGACCAATGGGAATGTCCTTGGTGGGGTCACCATCGAAAAGCCCGGCGTCGGTGTCGGCAACTTCCTGCGGGTGCGTGGGATCAAACAGGTTTAATCCGCGCAGCGGGACGGTCGTGGTGCCATCATCACCCAACTGGGAATCATTCGCACGCCCATGATTACTCAACGACTCCCCCAACGCCGCCAACGTCGGCCAACCCAGGTTACAGTTCTTTTGCTTTGCGACGGCCCACGCCGCGTAAGCATAGGCCCGCAGCGCCGTTTCGGGAATATCGTAAGGGCCGGAACGCTTATGGGACCAGTCCTGCACCTGCTCAATCTGCCGGTGGGTGGGCGGCAGCGGCGGCTCCAACCGATCCACGCAGGCGGTCGTCGTCAAGCAACAACAAGCCACAATAGCGATGCGTTTCATCACTGCTCGCCTGACGAGTGTCGATGCCACCGGTCGAAATCCTCCGCCACAATAGCCGCAAGCTCCTTATAGGCCCGCATGGTGTTTTTCGAAATGAGATCCAAATCCACGACCGCACCCTCGGACAAATGCCGGTCGAACGGTATCACCTGCACCGCCCGGGTCCGCGACCGGAAATGGCTAATGAGCTGGTCCATGTCAATCGTGGCCTGCCCCGGGTGTGCGCCAGAAATCACCACCACGGAATTCGCCGCCAACTGCTCATAGCCGTGCAGATTCAACCAATCCAACGTCGCCGAAGCCGATTGCGCACCATCAAGCGCGGGAGAGCTGACCAGAATCAACGTGTTCGCCAAATCCAACACCCCGGCCATGGCCGAATGCATCAACCCGGTGCCGCAATCCGTGAGAATCACATTATAGTGGTGCTGCAAAATATCAATGGCCCGCCGATAATCCATTTCGCTGAAACTTTCGGAAAACGCCGGGTCGCGTTCCGAACCAATCACCTCCAGGCGGGACTTCGCCTGCGTGGTATACGACCGCACCTGCGGATACCGCGACGTGTCCGTGGCCGCCAACAAATCCCGAATGGTAGACGGGCCCGGCGCGGCCACACGCTGCGCTAATGTCCCAAGGTCGGGGTTGGCGTCGATGGCGATGACCCGGTCGCCGCGCAGGCTGGCGAACACGCCGCCCAGGGTGACCGTGGTGGTGGTTTTTCCCACACCGCCTTTGAGGGACATGACGGCAATGCGGTAATCGCCTCGCAAGGGTGTTTGGATTCGTTGTAATAGTTCATCCGCCCTGGCGTTGCGGGCGGAGTCCCCCGGGTTGATGTAGCCGCCGGTCATGCCGTGGACGAATTTCCGCCAGCCGCCCTTGGGGGCGCGCTTCACCGGGTTGACGATGACGGACTGGTTGAGCGCGTTCGGCGGGGTGAGGTCGTATTGGCCGGGGCTGGAATGCTTGCCCACTATCGAACTGGGTGGGGGTTCGGGTGGCGGGCTGGTGGGGGTGACGGCTGGTTGTTGTTGGGTGGGTGGCCCGGTTGGGGGTTGGGGTGGTTGTTGCGGCTGCGCAGCCTGCTGCGGCCCAGCCATGCGCGACGATGGGGCCGGCGGGAGCTCGGAGGGCGGGAATGGGCCTGGTGGCAGGGGTGCCGGCTCATACATGTATGGTGTGTCATTCCCGTAGGGGGCGCTGTGGCGGGAGCCGCGGGATTCCGACTGTTGTTGCCGCTGCTGCCGTGACTGTTGTTGTGGTTGTGTGGTTGGTGGGTCTTTCGGCTCCGGCACCGGTTTGGGCAGGGGTTCCGGCTCGGCCTCAGGTTCCGGCTGCGGTTGTGGTTGTTGCTGCCGCCATGTGGGCTGTGACTGTTCCGACTGGGATTGTTGCTGCTGCGACTGGGGTTGCTGCCGCTGTTGCTGTTGTTGTGGGGTTTCCGGCTGCGGGTTCGGCTTTGGTTGCTGCTGCGGCTGGGGTTGCGATTGGGACTGAGGCTGTTGTGGTTGGGGGGATACAGGGTCCTGCTGCTGTGCGGGTGTGGTGTTATTCTGGCGGGCAACGCTTAACCAGGCGGGCATATTGGCATTGTTTCCGGGTTGGTCGTTCATAAAAAGTATCTCCCCAAATCGTGCCGTGCTGTGGCTAGACTCTATATCCTATAGGTTGTAACTCTACTGTAACCCCATGTTCGAACATAAAGGAGGGCAGCTCGTGTCGTTTCGATTCACTCCCCACTTTATCTGGCAACTGTACTGGTCCGATGGTCTTGCACAAGCTGGTCGAATACCACCGTACGACACCGACAGGGCCCTGATTGTTTCCGTGGCCGCAGTAGACGATCGGATTCTCACCACCCCCACCGCGGCACTGATCGCCAAGCTGGTCAATGCCGTGTCCGAAAACCCCGTGGCCATTATCGACACCGATGGCATGAACCAGCCGGTGCGGGCCGCACTCGGCGCCCACCGGGGTGGGGACTTTTTCGGGCTCGTCAACCAGTCCGCCCACGATCTGGGGCGCGAACAGGTTGCCGCATTCGTCGACTGCACTGGCAAGGTTCCCACTCTGGCCGTGAGCATGTCGCAGCCGAAGCCGATAAGCCCCACTGACCTCCAGGCGGTACTGCCCCGAATCCAGCACCGGTGGCCCACCGTCATCATTGACCTGCCGTTTACCACCAGTAACGAACTTATTTTTGCCGGCACCGAACTGGCAAACCATGTGGTATTGCTTGCTGACAAGCACACCACCGATTTCAGTTGGTTGTACCATGGGGATCACGCGCTTGCACACCGGGCACAAGCGGGGGCGGTTACCCCCATATTGGTAGGGGCAACGAGTAAACAGGCCTTGGCGGCCGGCGCCGTGGCCCTGCCCGAAGTCGACACCCGAACCACCGCCCGGGAGGAGATTACCGTGAAGACTTCCCCGGAAGCACTGAGCATGTACCACCGATTCTTATCGCGCCTCTACCCGGAACGAAAAACCCGGCTCACACAATCCATCTAGCTGCACCAGCACATTCCGTTCAGACAAAAAGGTACAATTAGGGAGAACAATAAGTTGTATTAGCTAGATAGGTCGAGGTAGGCAGATATGTGTTTCGATTCAGATGCCGAGATCATCGCCGGTACATCGCTCGGCGGAGTGAAGCTGCTGGATCATGTCACCACGTATTGGGATGCTCTCGACAGTACCTACACCACCGTTCCGACGGTCACTCCCACGTACCGGCTCGATGGGTATCACACGGCAGTATATACCCTGGTGAATCATGCCATTGAACTTCATGTGCATATTCTCACCGGGCTCATCTATAAACTGGTGGCACTCCCCGGCTATGGTGGCAAGTTCAAAAAGTCCATCAGCGTGGGCATGCCCATTTACCAAATCCACGATTTAAACATTGACATAAAATTCGACGACGTGGAATCCGGCTTTTATATCCCAGGCACCCCCGGCATTTTATTCGAACCCGACCTGGAAAACTCCTGGCCAGAGGATTCCCCCGTGCTTGGCGTTGGGTGTATCACCATCTACGATGAGGATTATATTGATCATTCCAACGAGTACGGGATTGAATACGCGCTCAACCACAGGCCGCGTTGAATAGCACCCGTCCGGGTTTAGAGCCCCACTTTCCGGGCGATGATTGCGAGCGCCACCCGGTCCCGGGCATGAACCTTGGCCAGCAGGTTACTCACGTGGGTTTTTACCGTGGTTGCGGAAATCACCAGTTCCGCGGCGATTTCCGCGTTTGTTTTGCCCTCCCCGATGGCGTGCAGCACCTCCATTTCCCTGGGGGTGAGCAGCGATAATCCCTGCTGGACGTGGCTGGGCAGGGTGTCTGCGGCGACCGTGAGCGCGCCGGGAAGAATGTGGCCCACAACGTCGGCGGCGAGCACGGTTTGGCCGGCGGCGACGGTTCGTACCGATTCGATGAGGGTTTCCGGGTCGGCGTCTTTGAGGAGGAACCCGTTCGCCCCGGCAGTGAGGGCCGCTTTCACGGTGTCGGGCACGTTGAAGGTGGTGAGCATGACTATTTTGGGCGGGTTGGGTTTGGCCTGGATTTTCTTCAGGGCGGCCACGCCGTCGAGTTTTGGCATGCGCACATCCATAAGCACGAGGTCGACGGGGGTGTGGGCCACGGTGTCGACCGCGGCTTGGCCGTCGTGGACGGTGGCGACGACCTCCAGGTCAGGTTGGGACCCTAGGATCGTCGCTAAGGCGCGGCTGAGGAGAACTTGATCGTCTGCAATGAGGATTTTAACGGTCATGGTGTTTCCCGGGGGAGTTGCGCGATTGTTGTGGCGGTGTGCCCATCGAAGGCGAATTCGAATGTGCCGCCGACCGCCTGCGCCCGCTCGTCGAGGCTGGGCAACCCCACGCCGCTGCCGCTGCTGTCCGGTTTTTTGGGTCCATGGGAAACCACAGTAATCGTCACGCCCTCCCCCACCGCAATATCCACGGTTACCTGCGGGTTTTCCTGATGCTTGACGACGTTCACCAGGGTTTCGGTCACGATCCGGTGGATGGCCAGCCGCAGGCGGATCGGCAAGTCCGTGAGCGGGTCGGTTCGGGCGGTGATGTCGAGGCCGCTGTCGTGGAATCGGCGGATCACATCGCTCATGTCCATGGTGTCGGGGATATCATCGCTGCGGAGTGCTGCCACGATGGCCCGCACTTCGGTGATGCCGGCCCCGGATATTTCTTGGATGCTGCGCAATATGTCTGGTGCCTGTTCTGGGGCGTACAGGCCGGCAGATGCCTGCATGCGAATCAGGGTGAGGGTGTGCGCCAGGGCATCGTGAACCTCCGCGGCGATGCGGTTGCGTTCCAGCAGCCGGGCCTCACGCACCGCCTCGCGTTCCCGGGTGATTTCTGTTGTGCGGTTCGACCTGCCCCACAGGAATATTGCGCCGATGATTGCCCAGTGCGCCACCATTGTGACCACAAGGTCAATGCCGTGGATTCGGATGAGGCCGTAGCCGAAATCGTACTGGTGGACCCGCCACATCAGGGGTGAGATAAGTGATGCCGCCGCGAGAAGCAGGGCGAGCCCTTGGGGCCATCGTGGTTCCAGACGTTTGTCCCGCGCCCACTGGTAGAGGATCATGGGTGCGAGCAGGAATGCCGGGGAGATCCCCATGTTGTTCGGGAGTCGCCACAGGAAGAGAATCTGCATGATTCCCAGGCAGCCGATCATAATAATGCCCATGGTCAGGGGGTGTTTCTGCCACAACCAGCCGGCCACGGCCATGATGATAATCAATCCCCATTCCACGCCGAACAGGAGCGATGGGCTGGCGACCAGCATGAGGGTGGACATGATGGCTATGAGCAGTGTTACTCCACGAATCATGATTGTTATGATGTCGCACCGGTGAGGAATTGGGTACCTTCCGTGGGAGGATTCTGCTCCGCCGCGGGGAGGATCGCCGCCCGGGATGTTTTGCTGTACCCGATGCGTCGGTGCAGGGTTTCCAGGGGACCGCGCTTGCTGACGGTGCGGGACCACGTGTAGGCGAAGATCAGGGTGAGCAGCCACACGCCGGCCCCGACGGACATTGCGGCCGCGGCGCCGCTGCCGGAGCCCAGGCCGAGGAATCCCCACGGCACCACCAGGGCAATGAACAGCACGGATTGCAGCACATATCCGGTCATGGACATGCGGCCCAACGCAACCAACATGCGCACCGGCAGGGTGTGGTCCCAACCCCGGCGCTGTAACCATTGTGCGATATAAAATACCCAGGCGATCATGCCCAGGCCCACGAGCTGACCGACCAGTTGGTTGAGGGTAAACCAGGCGGGTTCACCACCGATCACGCCGATGCTGGCCAGCCCGAGGGGAATGCCCAGGCCAAGGCTGACCACCACTGCTAGCCCCGCGCACCAGCGCATGAGCCGCCGGTACGGTTCGGGGTTTTCCAGAATGCCACGGCGGCCGGCAATGAATCCGACCAGGACCATGGGCAGAACGGTGATGATATCGAGGAGATACATGATGGGGGTTGCCTGCACCAGGAAAGTGCCGGGGCCCAGCTGGTCCACGAAGTAACCATGCCCGTACGGGTTGGCCCGGTCTTCTCCCGTGGGCGACAAGATGGAGTGAAGGAAAAACGCGGTGCTGGCGAGGTAGAGCACGCACGTTACGATGATGAGGGTTTTGTCCTTGAATTTGGCCAGCGGCACGATCGTGAGCGCCATGAGCGCGTAGGTGAGCATGATGTCACCGTAAAACAAGAAAATCATGTGGAGCACGCCGATGAGCGCCAATGTGGCGTACCTACGGGTGAGGACTCGCTTGTACCGGCTTCCGTTGCGTTGTTCCCGCACCAAGATCATGCCAACGCCGTAGCCCAGGAGGGTAGCGAACATGGGCAGGCCACGGACGTGAACGAAAATTGCGCCGATCATGATGGCGATTTTGTCCCACAGTGAATCATGAGCAATGATTCCAATGTGACCTGGCATGGGATGGTTGATATTTGTTGTCCACACGGTCACCGCGTTAGCAACCGCGATGCCCAGCAGCGCCGAACCGCGCGCCAGGTCTGGGGTGAGAATTCGGTTATTCGTCATGCCCTTCAGTGTTGGGCATGCAGCTTGACGACGGCACCGCCTTGGGAAGGATATTTCTCCTCCTAGCGACGGGTGAGGCTGGGCGCCTTTTCGATATAATCCTCGTTAAAAACGGTGATGCGATCAACGTTAAGGTGTGGGAACGCCGAGGGCCACGGGTGGGGGATGTCAGGTTCGAGGAGGATCCCCGGATGGTCGGGAAACCGGAAACCGGATTCAGTGTCGTCGTATTCTAGCTCCAGATCTACCTCCCGAATGGGGGTACCAATGCCAACGGCGTCGTGAAATTTGCCGCGGTAAGTGGGCAAGGTGGAAAGCTTATATATGAGACCAGTGGGGGCGTGAACGTGAAGTTCTACCGCGAAGTCGTCAAGCCGGTAGGTGATGGTGTGGTAGTTGTCCATGTGATAGGGCAGGTTATCACCATAGCGATGAAAAAAATGTTCGTTGATGTACTCCCAGTGGATAGCAATGGGGTCGAGGAGCGTTATTCCTCCCAGTGACACACCAGCGATGATGTCAGCATTCGAATCAAAGCTCATGACCTCCCATTATACCGTCGTAAAGCGGTCGTTGGGCGGGTATAGCCTAAGCGTCGATGTATGGTTTCGAGGGGGCCTCGCCGACCCGTCAGCGACCAGGCGTAAACGATAATGAGGGTCAGAAACCACACCGCAACCCCCATCAGCATTGCGACTGCGGCACCGCTGCCGGAGCCCAAACCCAGCCCCCACGGCAGTACCAGTGCGGTAAACAGCACAGATTGCAGAACATAGCCGGTCATGGACATGCGGCCCAGCGCAACCAACATGCGCACCGGCAATACGTGTTGCTTATGGTGCTGCTGCAACCACCGCGACAGGTAGAACAGTAACACCACCAAACCTGGACCGGTCACAAGTCCAGCAACCCGGTTGATTGCAGACCAGACGAGTTCACCCCCGATGACCCCCATGCTGGCCAACCCCAAGGGGATGCCAACGATGAAGCAAACGGCCACGGCGATGATCGCCCACCAGCGCATGATCCACAGGTACGGTTCGGGGGTTTCCAGCATGCCGCGGCGGCCGGCTACGAAACCCACCAGGATGGCGGGCATGATTGTGGTGGCGGACGATACATATTGGACGGGGAACGTCACGAGGAATGTTTCACCCATGACCAATTGGTCTTCAACATAGCCCAGCCCGTAGGCGCTCGTGCCGGTCCACCCCAGCAAGGTGAGGGCCGCCGTGACCCCACCGCCAGCAATCCACAGTACGCCGGCCACGGTCAGGAGGACCCGATCGCTGCGGTTGGCGATCATGGTGACGTGCAGGGCGAGAATGCCGTACATGAACATGATGTCCCCGAAGAACAGAAACACGAGGTGGATCAGCCCCATGGCGGCTAGTGCCGCATAGCGCCGGGCCAGGATCCGCTTGTAGGGGTTCTTTCTGTGGTATTCCCGCACCAAGATCATGCCCATGCCATACCCCAGCAAGGTGGCGAACATGGGCAGGCCCCGAACGTGGATGAACATGGCGCCGATCATGATGGCGATTTTGTCCCAGAGGGAATCGTTCATCACTATGCCAATGTGGGTGCCCACCATGGGGTTGTCAATGTTGGTTGCCCACACGGTCACGGAGTTGGCGACCGCAATAGCCAGCAGCATGATGCCCCGCGCCACATCCGGCGTCAGGATTCGATGAGTCGTCATCCCTACAGTTTTACCGCACGCTTGACGACGCCTCACGCCGGCGGATCCCCCTAGTTGACGACAATGATAATGGCGTCGCCCCGGTCGGCGGCGGCCTGGTAAAACCGGGTGAGCTCCGCCACCGCGTCGGCCACATATTCGGGCGGAGTGTCAGAATCGAGCTCGTTGGCTGCGGCAGCCAGCTGGGCCCCGTCCGCGGCGGCCAATGCCGCGGCCTGCTCCGCCACCAGGGCCGGCGGGTTGGCGGTAACTTCTTCATCCCATTCTTGGGTTCCGGCTATCGCGCCCATTATTGGGGATTCCCCCACCACCATGCTGAGCGGACCCCACGCCTTGTCGATATCGGTGGTGGGGTATTCCGCTGATTCCAGCAGCTCATGCACGGCATCAACCTGATCATCGTCCACGGCTAACCGGTCGAATTCGGTGGCGGGGACGGCAAGATAATTAAGCACAAACATTGGAGTTTCAGCCTTTCCGGTCGCTATTGGTTGGTTACAATATGAGGCCCTAGTTTACCGCCCAATGGTAGGGTGCAGGCCGGAAAGACTGGCAACAAGGCTTATTTTATGCTCGCTTCAGTAAACCACCGGACTTTGGTGGGTGATGCAACAATCTACCTCATTGACGTTTTAAGGTTCAGCGTAGCTACCTAGGGCATGGTTAGTGGGAGTTTATTCTTCTGCCTTATACAGGTGATATACGTTGGGGTCTAATTCCTCTATCTTTCCAGAGAAAATGGTCTTTACCTCGTCAACTATGAGATCTTTACCCCACCAGCAGATCGTGCTAGGCACATCCTCATACACATAAAAACACACACGCTCATCAACCCACCAGATTCCAGTATCCTCCATGATGGGAATAGAACCGATCTTTGCTAGCTCACCGGCAAACTCCTGCGCCGACATATCCCCCAACGTGATGCCCTCAAACGTATCCCCATCAAAAAACATGCGCACCTCAACACAAGAAATATCATGCGTCACTGGGTTCTGGTCAACACCCATGAGATAACGCTTACCGTCTAGCGGAAGGTAACCCCTCACAGACTCAAAACCGAAATCATGATTCTCACGCATATCATCCAGATGCTGCTTCACATCAGAAAACGAATCCGTCACCGAAAACCCAGGAATCCCAGTTTTAGTAAAATCCATAATCACAATCCTCACTCACGATTTACCAGGACCATTGGCTTGCCATGCACACAACCAGGGAATACCGTATGGATGGTCATAAAAGCCCGGATATTAACCCACGATTATTCGCGTCAATGAACACTTCTTCTTGAAGAAACCCAGCCACACCCGCAAAATCCAGACGATACACCAAAAGCGCACCAGCCTGCATCAACCTAGCAACCACATCACCGGATTCTTCACTAGCATGCTCCACCGGACGACATTCCTCAACTAAGACTGGCTGAACCCTCGCAGGAAAATCCGCTGCTTCTGAAACCATCACCACACCACTATGCGGAAAATCTATCGAGAAAAACGCCCCAGCAGGGTCGGAACCCGGCACAGAACCACGAAATTCGATAAGACCAACAACCGGATTATCTACTAAAAACCCCAACGGGCCAGATGCAACATCCTCAACCCACACCACATGACCTTTATACTGCTGCGCTATCTCCGCAAAATCCGAAACCTCAGACAACTGCAAAAACACATACACCCCCATGCCTGCACCCACCTGAGATATCACATGTTCCAGAGTACAAGCCTTATCTGCAAAATCCCGCTCAAACCCATACCCCACAAACATCACTCAACCTCCAGAACACACCAACATTATGAAGGCTTATTCAGGGCTATAAAGGTGATACTGATTAGGGTCTAAATCTTCTATCTTGCCGGAGAAAATAGCTTTCACCTCGTCATTCGTAAGATCATTACCCCACCAACAGATCGTACTAGGCACATCCTCATACACATAAAAGGACACACGTTCATCAGGCCACCAAATTGTATAGTCCTCCATGATGGGAGTGGAACCAACCTTCGCTAGTTCACCAGCAAACTCCTGGGCCAACATCTCACCCAACGCGATACCTTCGAACGTGTCCCCTTCGAATAACCCCCGCACCTCAACACATTCAATACCATGCGTTACCTCATTTTGATCAACACCCATAAAATAACGCTTACCCTCTAGCTCAAGGTATCCCCTAACAGACTCGAAACCGAAATCATTATGCCCACACACATCATCCAAATGCTGCTTCACATCAGCAAACGAATCCGTCACCGAAAACCCAGGAATTCCGGACCTCGTAAAATCCATCATCATGATCCTCACTTATGGCTGATGAAGGCCATTCTTAATATACAACTCTAAGGCCTCATAGGCACTGCCCACATTATCACCCCCATGGCTTCAACACGTACTAGCTCGTCTAAGACGACATCAGGCTCATTACCCCCTCTATCCTTTGATGCTCAACCTCACGATGAGCTTTAGCCTGTTTGCTTGATCCATAAGTCATAGTCTGTTGATGATGACTGGGAGTCATCTGGATAGCAAGAGCATCATTAGGGTTTTGTCCTGTTTTTTCAAAGTATCTTGGCTAACAATGTGATGGCGCTCCAATGACACAATTGAATCAGGGGTAGAGTTATGGCCTACTGTGCCTAAATCTTTGTATTTTCCGGCACGAAGCGGTCTGTCCGCGTCTGGCTGAATAGGGCGTTTATCCGGCAGTTTCCTTTTCGGATGAAGACCTAGCGGATCCATCCAAGTAGTTGGATTCCTCATCATCCGCCATGGGGGTGGCGGAAATATGCAGCTCAAAAAGCAGATCATTCTGTCTTATGGCGTAACGACAATCCCGAACACCAGTACGCTTATACCCACGCTGGATAAACCACGGAT
>ERZ773069.639-NODE-639-length-22470-cov-16.389248_pt1 | contig 22470 bp, 24 predicted proteins | sample MGYA00580619_ERZ773069 | MGnify/ENA primary metagenome ERZ773069 (study PRJEB29015, sample SAMEA2738007) | human oral metagenome | biome: human oral; feature: human-associated habitat; material: dental | place: China | collected 2108 ...
ACGTAATAAAAGATAAACGAAATGACTAGTTCACGATTGAAGGTCGTGTGTGCTTCACGATTGAAGGTCGTTTGAGCAGTTTTCATTATAACATGCTTGGTTGGAGAAGACAAGAAAGAGGCTGATAATCTACCAACCTCTTGCATAAGACACTTTTTTATTCCAAACTATTCTTTATAGAAAAAAGTCCTATAAATTCGAGCAATAGTTAAAATACAAACAAATATAATTCCCAAAATAGATAATACTATTTTCACAAAACTCATCTCCGAACCTATGACATATATATGAAAAAGAGGGGCTAGTCCTATACATATATACAATAGATAATTTATAAAGTTTATTTCACCAAATCCTGCAAAAAAATGTTTCATTTTAAATATCCCAATTTTACCTTTCGTTTTAATAATCAACTAGCAAATCTATTGACTTCTCTTTTTTTTTGAAAAATCTTGATAGCAAATTTACTCCACTTAAAGCCACTAAAATTTCAATCGTCATAATTTCTCCAAGAGAAAAAGATAAACTGACAAAGTTTCTGCTAAAATACTATACTCCAAGCAAATAGAGAGTCAGCAAAAATAAGACAACCGAAATTGGCAGAAAAGCAGCACGATTTGTTTTACAAAAAATGGCATAACAAAGACTACCTATCGAAAACGTCATAATAACTTCAATAGTTATCTTTAGAGCAGGGTAATATATATTTTTAATAAAAAGAATTAAAAGGATAAAAAATACCAATGAACAAAGAACGGATTTGATATAAAATTTTAAATGAGTCATAATTTATTTTTTAGATTCTACCTACTATGGGAAAAATCGCCTTTCTTATTTTCTTCTCATGATATCCACTTTAATTTCTATATTCTTATAATACAATATGTTTAATAGAATTCTATTTATTGTTAACTTTTTTCACGAAAAGGAGGAAATCATGCGCTATGATTTTGGGAAAGTATATAAAGACATACGTGAGTCAAAAGGATTGACACAAGAAGAGGTCTGTGGAAATGTCCTTTCAAGAACCAGCCTTTCCAAGTTTGAAAGTGGCAAGGCAACTCCCAAATATGAAAACATGGAGTTTCTTCTCCGTCAAATCAATATGAGTTTTGAAGAGTTTGAATACATCTGCCATCTCTATAAACCGAGTCAGCGAACAGAAATCATGCAAACCTATCTCAATACGAGTTCCATCTTTGGTACCAGTAGTCTAGTCAATTTATTTGAAACATGCCAAGACTATCTTAAGATCCATCACGATCTCCCTATAGAGGAAATCAGAGATATGCTGGAAGTTGTTATTTATATCCGTCAACATGGAACAGGACAGCTTTCAATCCAAGTGAAACAAACGGTCAAAAAGCTTTGGGAAAAAATTGAAAAACAAGATACATGGTATGAAAGTGACCTAAAAATCCTCAATACCATCCTTTTCAGCTTTCCCATTGAACACCTCCATCTGATCACTGAACAAATCTTGCAGCGCTTGGATTGGAAGAATATAAAAACTATCGACATTTATATGAATTACGAATGGCAATCCTACTCAATCTGTCCACCATTTACTTGTACAATCAAGATAAAAACACCTGTCAACAAATCTGCTACACCTTACTAGAGGATGCTAAGAAAAAGAAAAGATACGATATTTTGGCTATCGCCTATGTTCGAATAGGTATTTGTACTAGTAATGATCATCTGCTTCAAAAGGGCTTCTCCCTTCTGGAGTTAACTGATGAAACCTCAATGCTATCTCACCTCAGAAAGGAAATTGAGACCTGTTATCAAGCAAAGGAAATATAAAAAAGTCGAGGAAATCCCTCGACTTTTGCATCTTATTCTGCTAGTTAGTTCTTAGTACCAACCGTTGTTAAGCCAGAAGTTCTTAGCAGCTGTCCATGAACCGTAACGTCCTGCAACGTAGGCATCTGCTACACGTTCTTGGTTTTCAGCTGAGTAGTCACCGTTCAAGTATGAATCTGTCAATTGGTAACGTCCGATGTAACGTCCGTTTGTAGCTGTGTAGCTACCGCCTGATTCTTTTTGAGCGATCCATTCTTTAGCTTCTGCTTCAGATCCGCTGACGGTTGAAGTTGATGCTGAAGTTTCTGTTGTAGCAACGGTTTCTTCTGCAACAGTTACACTTGCTGCTGGCGCTTCATAAGTTGTTGCTTCAGAAGCTGCAGGTGCTGCTACTGGAGCTTCTGCTGTCGCAGCTGAAGTAGTTGAAGTTGCTGGTGCTTCACCATCAATAACCAATACTTGGTCTACATAGATCAAATGAATATCTTTAATCTTATTTTTTTCTGCCAATTTTTCAACAGTTGTATTGTATTTTTCAGCGATTCCTGATAGAGTGTCACCTGATTTTACTGTGTGAGTTGTTGTTTCTTGTGCAAAAGTAAGTGATGGTGCAAGGAAAGCAAGCGCTGCTACTACTCCTACAAGTCCTGTTTTAATTTTGTTAGTTGTTGATTTCATATTAAAAGATTCTCCTTCTTTCTTATATTTCCATCATACCCTACTATTATTACTGTTTCTTGACGGTTTGATGTAGAAATGTTACAAGACGATGTTTTATTTCACTTAAATAGCCTCTTTTTGTTACAAAAGGCTTGATTTTATGGGCTTTATGGGGATTTTAGATATTTTATCATGGAATTGAGCGCTTGCATCTAATCTTTGATATAATAGAGTTAAGAATCTTTTGAAGGGGAAACAGATGCAATCACTTCGTTTTCAATCTGTCTTTGATATCATTGGACCAGTCATGATTGGCCCATCTAGTAGTCACACGGCAGGAGCTGTTCGTATCGGTAAAATCGTCTCTTCTATCTTTGACGATACTCCAACCGAGGTTGAGTTCCAGCTTTTTAATTCTTTTGCAAAAACCTATCGCGGGCATGGAACCGATTTAGCTCTTGTCGCTGGAATTCTGGGAATGGACACAGATGATCCAGAAATTCCAAATAGTTTAGAAATCGCCCACAAGCGTGGCATCAAAATAGTCTGGACTATCCAGAAAGACAGTAATGCCCCTCACCCAAACACTACGAAAATCACTGTTAAGAATGAGCACAAGACCATCAGTGTAACAGGAATTTCAATCGGGGGTGGAAATATCCAGGTGACAGAATTAAATGGCTTTGCCGTATCTCTCAACATGAACACCCCTACCATCATCATCGTTCATCAGGATGTTCCAGGTATGATTGCTCACGTAACAGAGGCCCTCTCTCGCTTTGATATCAACATCGCTCAGATGAATGTGACCCGAGAAAAGGCTGGGGAGAAGGCCATTATGATTATTGAAGTTGATAGTCGCAACTGTGAAGAATCTATCGAAGAGATTCGGAAAATTCCTCATTTGCACAATGTCAATTTCTTTCAATAGGAGAAAATATGTTTTACTCTATCAAAGAATTAGTCGAACAAGCCGAACTTGATTTTCAAGGCAATGTTGCTGAGCTCATGATTACTACTGAGTATGAGCTAACTGGTCGTGAGCGTGAGGAAGTTCTCCTCCTCATGGAGCGTAACCTTGAAGTCATGAAAGCTTCCGTTGAACTTGGACTCAATGAGAATAAATCTCGTAGCGGTTTGACTGGTGGTGATGCAGCTAAGCTCGACCACTACATCAAAAAAGGAAAGACCTTATCAGACTTTACTGTTTTGTCTGCTGCTCGTAACGCCATTGCCGTTAATGAACACAATGCCAAGATGGGTCTTGTTTGTGCGACACCGACCGCAGGTAGCGCAGGTTGTCTTCCCGCAGTTCTCACATCTGCTATTCAAAAACTCAATCTAACTCATGAACAACAATTAGACTTCTTATTCGCTGCAGGTGCTTTTGGACTCGTGATTGCTAACAACGCTTCTATCTCGGGAGCCGAAGGTGGCTGCCAGGCCGAAGTCGGTTCAGCTTCAGCCATGAGTGCCGCTGCCCTAACTCTAGCTGCAGGCGGAACGCCTTATCAAGCGAGCCAGGCTATCGCCTTCGTTATCAAAAATATGCTCGGCCTAATCTGTGATCCCGTTGCAGGTTTGGTTGAAGTTCCTTGTGTCAAGCGGAATGCCATGGGAGCAAGCTTCGCCTTCATCGCAGCCGATATGGCTCTGGCTGGTATTGAATCCAAAATTCCAGTTGATGAGGTCATTGACGCCATGTATCAAGTAGGATCTAGCTTACCAACTGCCTTTCGTGAAACTGCTGAAGGGGGGCTCGCTGCCACACCGACAGGTCGTCGCCTTCAAAAAGAAATCTTCGGCGAATAATTTCATCATTATGAGGAGAATCAATGTCATCAATTTCCGCTATTTTTTTCGATTTAGATGGAACACTTGTGGATAGTTCTATCGGAATTCACAATGGTTTCACCTATACCTTTGACCAACTTGGAGTTTCTAGTCCTGGTGCCAAAACCATTCGAGGTTTTATGGGGCCCCCACTAGAAACCAGCTTTGCTAGCTGTTTGCCAGCTGAGCAGATAGAGCAGGCCATCCAGCTCTATCGTTCTTATTATAAGGAAAAAGGTGTGTACGAAGCCCAACTCTTTCCACATATCAAAGATTTACTCGTAGAACTAGCTGAGCATTATCCTCTTTATATCACTACTACGAAGAATACACCAACAGCAGTTGACATGACTAGCAATTTTGGGATTGACCACTTTTTTGATGGCATTTATGGTTCAAGCCCTCAGGCCCTACACAAGGCTGATGTCATTCGTCAAGCTCTGGAAACTCATCATCTAGCGCCCGAAACGGTTGTTATTATCGGAGATACCAAGTTTGATATGATTGGTGCCCAAGAAACTGGCATTAAAAAACTAGCGGTAACCTGGGGATTTGGTGAGGAGAAAGACCTCATGGGATATAATCCTGACTGGATTGCTCACCACCCAACAGACATTTTACACCATCTACAATTAAAACGTTAAATAAAAGACTCCCAGCCTAAAAGTTAGGTTTGGGATCTTTTTGTCTGATCTTAATGAGGAGAATGACATTCCCCGTACTCATCCAATTATTCAAAAGGCGAAGCTTCTTCGCTTTCAACTTCTTTAGGTCTATTGATTGTTACTATTTCTACTTCCTTACTTGGCATAGCTAGCAGAACTAATAGAGCAAGACGTCCAACCATTGGAACAAAGTGAAGGAAGATAAAGGCCCAGTGGAAACCTCCATCACGCAAACGGCGAATCCTCAACGCCAGAGTAGGCAACAGAAGGAGTAAAGCTAAAATGGCATAAATCATGCATATCAGGATAACTAAAGTAAAGTTCAGAGAAGGACCTTGGTTTATCTCTTTATTGAAGATAAGGATATACAGGGGTAGAAACAAGATATGATTCATCAGCCAAACCCACCAGAAGTCAGGACGTGTTGAGCGTCCTACAAAATCTACATAACCTTTAAAGAAATTCTTATATGCGTTAATCATAAGTTACTCCCTAATTTTTTAATTCATACAAAATGAAAATGAAAGAGCAAATTAGAAAGTTCGTTATAAACCATATCTAAGTACAGTAAAACGACGCAGACCTCATTTACTTTGATTTTCAAACAGTATAAATTTAGTTCACCATAAATGTTCAACAATGACAAGTTTGTTCAAAAATTGGTAAAGGAGTAGCAGTTATCAAGAAAAGGTATGATTCCAATCACCTCTAACATGAAGCTAGGAATCATACCTTTTTTCTTTTTTAATGAATGTGAGTTGTTTCGTTAGCAAAACCGATAATAGCTTGCTTCAACTCTGAACCTTGCAAGGCACGGAATTCTTCAATCTTTTGATTGATAACTTCAAGTGGCATGACATTAACTTTACCAACAAAAATCTTATCCATGACTTGATTATCAACCAATTCAGTAGATACCAACAACTCCTCATAGAGTTTCTCACCTGGACGGATCCCTACTTCTACGATCGGAATTTCATTTTCAGTACGCCCACTGAGAAGAACCATTTTCTTGGCCAAATCATAAATCTTAACTGGTTTGCCCATATCAAGGATGAAGACTTCTCCATCTTTAGCATAGGCTCCTGCATGGATCACCAAACGGCTAGCTTCTGGAATGGTCATGAAGTAACGAGTCATACGAAAATCCGTCACAGTCACTGGACCACCCTCTGCAATCTGACGCTCAAAGACTGGAATCACACTACCACGGCTACCAAGAACATTTCCAAAACGAACCGCACAATAGGTAGACTGGCTACGTTGGTTGAATCCTGTAACAATCAACTCTGCCACACGTTTGGTAGCTCCCATTACGTTTGGTGGATTAACGGCCTTATCGGTCGAAATCATAACCATTTTTGGAACCTTAGCAGCATCAACTGCCTTAGCAACATTGTAAGTTCCGAGGATATTATTTTTAAAGGCTTCTTTTGGATTACGTTCCATCATTGGCACGTGCTTATGGGCAGCAGCGTGGTAAACAATGGCTGGTTTGTACTGCTCAAATACTTGAAGCAAGCGATCGTAATCTTGGATATCTGCAATCACAGGAACAAAATCAATTTCCTGAAACTTGCGAATCAATTCATGATAGATCAGATAAATGGAGTTTTCCCCATGCCCCAAGAGAACCACGCGCTCTGGATTAAAACGACTAACCTGACGGCAAATTTCAGAACCGATAGAACCTCCCGCACCTGTCACCAAGATAGTTTTTCCAGTAATTTCTGAGCCTAGGCGCGACTCATCTAGTTGAATTTCTTTACGTCCCAAAAGGTCAGTAATGTCGATTTTTTGGAAACCACCTACCTGAGGATGCAAGCCTTGTACAACCGACTCAATCTTGGGCATCTTATAACACTTCAAGCCAAGTTGGTTACACATTTTTAGGATACGCTCATATTCTGACGGATCGAGAGAAGGAATCGCAACGATAACTTTTTCAATCTGATGACGTTTAGAAAGTTCTGGTAACTGTTCATAAGATCCTAAGACTGGGATTCCTCCTAGTTTTTGGCCTTTTTTCTTTTCATCATTGTCCAAAATACCCACTAACTCAAGATCACTCGTAGGATGCTGGTAGCTGTTCATAAAGAGAGCTCCACCGTCTCCCGCACCAATCAAGAAGGTACGACGATGTTCCCCTTCTCCATCACTCTTTTTACGTCTAGAATAGATCAACTGCCAAGTGATACGAGGGAAGAGAATCAAGAAGGTTGTCAACAAGATAAAGAGGACAATAAAGCGCACAGAAAAGAGTGGTAGAAAGGCGTAGCAAATAACATAAGACAAGACACTGCTGATACTTACTCCGATGAATATCTTCATAAAGTCTGTGATTTTGCTATAGCGACTAATGCTGGCATTGAGCCCCCAGAATCCAATCATGATTTGATAGAAAAGGAAGGTCAAGCTTGTATAGATGACATAGTCCACAGGAGCTGGATTAATCAATCCATAAAACAAGATATAAGAAACAATGATTGAGGAAATCATGCTGGCAGCATCAAAAATCCCCCAAAAGACTTGTTTTTGTTGTTTATTTAACACTTCAACCAGATCAATTACATAATCTGTCATTTTTTTATTCATGTGAATGGTATCCTCCTACACAGAGAAAATGTTTAATTAAGCATGCTTAAAAAATCTTAATTTAAATACTGAATTTCGTTTTTATAACTTTTTCTCCATTTAAAACCTTTGATTAATCCAACTATTGTGCCTATGCCGTAGGCAAAATGGATTGAAAACAGCATAAATGGCATTAAGAGCAATGCTACATTTTTATGTTTCAATAGGGAAAGTATAGTCAATAATATAACAAATAGGCCATAAATCGCTAATAGAAACATTAAAAACAAGGGAGAAAAAGGTAGTAACATAGCACTTACAAAAATGCTTAATACAAACGCAAAGGGAACATAATGAAAAATAGATAGACATTTTGGTTTAACATGAGTTGTCAATCCAATCCATAGCCCGTTTGAATACTTTTGGTGGAGCATCTTTTTAAATGTTGGTCGAATATATTGATAAGATAAAACGTTGGGACTAAATCTTATTTTATATCCGTGATTTCTGATACGATAGTGAAGTTCATTGTCTTCTGTTCTTCCAAGTTGTTCATCGACTAAACCAGCGTGCTCAAAAACTTCTCGACGGTACATGCCATGAAAAATAGAAGAAACATATCTGTCTTGAGAGCTATTTCGATAATCTGCGATGCTGCTTCCAAACATATTTTCTTCAACGATATGTAAAGCTTCTGACCATTTACCCTCACCTTCAACAAGCGTTGGTCTAGGCCCCCCACAAACATATTCCCCCTGATTGATGATTTCAACATTATTCTTCACAAAATTCTCTGTGACTTTGGAATGCGCATCAATCTTCAAAACAACGTCTCCATTAGAGTTCTTAATCCCTAAATTAAAACCACTTGCTTGATTCTTTTTAGGGTTATCATACAATCTAATTGACCTAAATTCAGTATTCTCAGAGATAAATCGCTGAATAATATCGGTTGTCTTATCTGTAGACATTGCATTAATAAATAGAATTTCAATATTTTCCTTATTATATGTCTGTCTTTTTAAATCTTCAATTAAGTCCGGTAAGTACTTCTCTTCATTATAAGCACTAATCACAATAGAGACGATTAAATTATCGATTTGTTGAATCACTTACAGTCTCCTAAATATTTTCTTTCACTATTTTATCACAAATTTCCAGACTTTCCTATTTTTATTTGAATCCCAGAAAAAAACTAGTAAATCTATCACTCTTTTCCCCATGATTTCGCTCATCTAAGTAACGGATTCTCTCTATCTTGACATCTATAGGAAAAAGCCTTAAAATAAGCTGTTATCAAAATCAGTTTATTGAGGTTCACATGAAAAAACGATCACTCTTTTTTATTCTAGGAATTGTCTTAATCGGAGCGGTCCTAAGAGCTCCTTTTACAGCCTTACCGACTATTTTAGGAGATATTGCCCAAGGTTTAGGAGTTGAGGTCAGCTCACTTGGTATTTTGACCAGCCTTCCTCTCTTAATGTTTGCTCTTTTCTCCTCTTTTGCGACCCGTTTGGCTCAAAAGATTGGACTCGAGCACCTTTTCACTTACAGCCTCCTCGTCTTGACCGTCGCTTCAGTAATTCGTATCTCCAATCTTCCTCTACTCTATCTGGGAACTTTACTTATCGGAGCAAGTGTCGCTATTTTTAACGTACTTCTTCCTAGCCTGATTCAGGCAAACTACCCACAAAAGATTAGCTTCCTGACAACAGTATATGTGACTTCCATGGGAATCGCAACAGCTCTTGCTTCTTATCTATCTGTCCCTATTACTCAGGCAACATCTTGGAAAGGTTTGATCCTCTGCCTATCCTTTGTCTGCCTACTAACTTTAGCTGTCTGGTTCCCCAATCATCGTCACAATCATTTTCTAGAAGGACATGAGAAAAAACAAAAGAAAGAGAACATTCTAAAAGACAAGAAAGTTTGGGCTATTATTGTCTTCGGTGGGTTGCAGTCCCTACTCTTCTATACCAGTATGACCTGGTTACCAACCATGGCCATCAGTGCAGGGCTAGCTCATACGGATGCCGGACTTCTGGCTTCTATCTTTTCTCTAATTAGCATTCCCTTCTCCATGACCATTCCAAGTTTAACGACGCGTTTGTCCAATCGTCACCGTCAAATCATGTTAACAATCATCTCTCTGGCTGGTATGTTAGGAATTGCCATGCTTCTATACCCGAGCAACAGTTTCTTGTATTGGTTGGTTGCCCATCTCTTGATTGGTACTGCCTGTAGCGCTCTTTTCCCTTATCTCATGGTTTGCTTCTCCATCAAAACCAGCTCTCCTGAAAAGACGGCTCAATTATCTGGACTTGCCCAGACCGGTGGTTACATTCTAGCGGCCTTTGGACCAACTCTCTTTGGTTACAGTTTTAACATGTTCCAGTCTTGGGTTCCAGCGGTACTGATTCTTCTAGTAATTGATATTATCATGACAATCGCCCTCTTTATGGTTGATAAAACTAAGAAAATCCTCTAAAAAGGTTTTAGAATTTACCACAGATAAACATACTTTTCAAGCCAGACTGAGTCTGGTTTTTTTGGATCTTCACAACATTTTAAAAAGTATAGATTTACCAAGCATACTGCTGTTGCTACGTGCAAAAATGGTATAATAAAGCTAGGAAGACTCCGGTTACAATTTATTAGGAGTAGCACTGTTTGGGTACATAAAAGGTTATTACTTTGGGAATTGATAGTTGATGCGATGCTAGAGTAGAAATTATAAATGTCTGCATTTATGATTGTTTTAATGCCATTAAGAAATTTTGATTGAATTAAAAATCTCGATTAACCAAGGACCATTGAATCATGTAAGGAGAAATTTATATGCTAGCAAAAGCAGGGGACATCTATTGTGTTTACAATACCCATCTAAAAAAATACATCGCTTGCCAGATAACCAAGATTGAAGAGGGGGAGAAAAAGTCACAGGCTGTCCTACTGTCATTAGACTGGTCAGGAGATCAACCTCTTAAAGAAGAAGAGCTAGCTTCTTTGAAACCACTCTATATAGATTTTATGTACTGGGAAAGAGACTTACATCTTAGTAATGTTGATATTCATGTACCGTCAAATTATATTTTTATTGGGAATACAACACCATTAACAACCGAAAGCACAAACACATATGCTATGTTTTGGGGAAATGGTTACGATATTTATAGGCAACTGAAATGGCAAGAAATACCAAAAGAAAAAAGAGATTTATTTAAGAAAGCAGATAAAAGCAAGGAAAGAGTTTCATTTGCAGGAAATGAGTGTCGTATCTCTAAACACAATATCAATGACGAGTGGACGCCTTTTGAAGACGCATTAGAATTAAAGGTCTTTCCTTGTTTATCTAAGTTGGCATTAACGAGATGGCACAAAAATTTATATAAGTATTTGCAGTCAACTCCTTTTATTACAGAACTAGTTCTTGAAAATCATGGACAAACAAAACTGGATTTTTCTAAGACATCCATACATCGGCTTTCCATTGATTTGACAGGCGTAGAGGAACTTAGACTGAACGATGATTTGGAGGAGCTAGTCTTATTAGGAGACATGAGCGACAATTGTCAGATACTTGTAAAGGACCATGGAGCCAGCTTGCGATTACAACTTGATCGTTCTCTACCTAAGATACTGGGATTAAAAGATTTAGGAGCCATCCATTGTTCGAACATCCTTGAAATAGACTTTGCACAAATCTTGAATAACTATCCAAATCTTAGGGAATTGAGATTGTGGGGGAAACCTGGTCATATTCTTAATTTCCATAAATTGTCAGAATTAAAAGAGTTAGTCAATTTTTCAACTGTTGATTTGTTTGGCTTTACTGCAGAGGATATTCCCAAACCAGAAGATTTACCTCGATTAAGCATGTTTTGGATGAGCAGCTTACCAGAAGAGGCCGCTAAAGTAGCCAAAAAATATTATAAAAAACAGCAAGACAAGGGACTGAATCTTTGGATAACAAAACCGAGGAAAGCTGAATGGCTAGCCCAAAACCTAGATAATCCATTTCGCTCATGGGATGGACAAGAAAATATTTCAACCGCAAACGCAAAAAAAGCAGCCTCTCTATATAGAAAGACTAGAGCAAGCCTTATAAAGCTTCTAGAAAACCCCAATGAGAACACTATGACAAACGTAGAAGTTCTCATAAGAGAATATACTCAAGGTTTCAATAAAATGGACAAACGTAACTGTTTTATTGAAACAATCGAGAGAGAGGATATCTATAGTGCCCTAGTTGAGATCTTAGATTTACTACCTGAAGATTTAGGAATGGACAAAGAAAAATTTATAGAAATATTTGATGAGCTAAAGGATTTTTAAATGAGAAGCCTTTCTAGTTCATTCCTGAAACGGAGATTATCATGACTAACTTTATACAGACTATCACAGTAGAAAATCGGCAGGTCGACAAAGAAAATTACTTTACAATTGGCTACTCTCCTGAGATAGAAAAATCTTTACTGTGTGTTTATATTTCTTGGATTGCTGGTTACGAACGCTATTACGAGTTAGATGACGGAGATTTGGCTCTCTTTGAAAGGAAACGAGAAGAATTTCTCAAAAAATATGAAAAAGAAATCAAGGCTTATCGGACTGAAAGATTGATTGGTTCTGGGGCTCTGAGGGATTACAATTTCAGATCTTTGCCTGAGAATATCCTAGAAAACTTGGATAGCTATCCTCCATTTAACGGATATGTCTATCAAAACGGCATCCTCTGTGCCAAAATCAAGATTGAAGACAAGTATTTTTATCTTCCGCCCATTTATGATGAGGATTGCAGATAAGCATTGCCTCAAAGTAATGCAAAACAGCCTCCAATCTTCTAGTTTTTACTAGGAGATTTTTATATATAAAAATTTTACACATATTGCTTGACAGGGCTTACAAATAGATGTATGATGTATGTGTAGAATAATTATATATAAAATTTTTACATACTAAAAAAGGAGGTGCCCCATGTATTTTCCAACATCATCGGCCTTGATTGAATTTCTCATCTTGGCCATCCTAGAACAAGGGGATTCCTATGGTTATGAGATTAGCCAAACCATTAAACTCATTGCCAAAATCAAGGAATCCACCCTCTACCCCATCTTGAAAAAACTGGATACCAACCGCTATCTGACTACATACTCTCGCGAATACCAAGGTCGGATGCGCAAATACTACTCCTTGACAGAAATCGGAGAGGAGCAACTCTTTGTCCTTCGAGAAGAATGGACACTCTACACTGACACTATCAACGGCATCATAGAAGGGAGCATTCGCCATGACAAGAACTGAATATTTGAATCAGCTTGAAGCCTATCTGATGAAGCTGCCTCAAGCTGATCGTATCGAAGCCATGGACTACTTCAAAGAACTCTTTGATGATGCTGGGCCAGAAGGTGAGGAGGAGCTTATCGCTAGCCTGGGAAGTCCAAAAGAAGCTGCCCATGATGTCCTGACTACACTTCTTGATAAGAAAATCAACGAAGAAAATTCCAGCAAGAACGACCGCCATATTTTACGCATCGCCCTACTAGCCCTTCTTGCAGCTCCTATCGGAATTCCGGTCGGAATTGGTCTTCTCATGGCTATCATCGGCATTTTTATCGCCGCTGTCAGCGTACTTATTGCCTTCTTTGCTGTATCAGTAGCTGGACTAATCCTAGGAGGCGTTCTCCTATTTGAAAGCTTCTACGTTCTGGCTGAATCTACATCTGCTTTTGTGCTGATTTTTGGTGGTGGTTTACTGGCGATCGGAGCTTCATCCCTAGTCTTACTAGCCACTTCTTACGTAACCCGTTTCTTTGGATTATTAGTTCTTCGACTCATCCAATGGATTCTTAATAGAGGAAAGAGAGGTGAAAGACATGCGTAAATGGACAAAAGGATTTCTTATCTTTGGTGTTGTTACTAGTATCATTGGTTTTTCCATGATGATCATCGGTATCCAAACAGATGGTGTCAGAAGCCTCCTTGCAATGTCTCAAAATCCAGTATTTGAAAGTCGAATGGAAGAACTCGTTTTTGATCAAGATATTGAAAATCTAAACATCTCACTAACAGAACATTCGCTAGTCATTACGGAGTCAAACGATGATAAGATTCACCTTCAGTATCACCCGACCATCTCTGAAAAAGAAAATCTTCAACACTCTATCAAAGAGAAAAGTCTTGAAATAACTGACACCAAGTCAACTACACGTCGCTCTATAGGTTCTAGTATCGAAGGTATTCTCTTTATCGCAAGCGGAATTTCTAGCCGCAATGATGAAGTTGTTCTCTCATTACCAAGAGGAAAAGACTTAAAAAATCTAACTGCCCAGGTAAACCGTCGTATCCTTTCAATTGCTAATGCAAAACTCAGCAATGCCAAGATTCTGTCAAATGGCTATCTTCTTCGTATCACTGATAGCGAGATTAAAAATAGCCAACTGATCACAACTGGCATTGTCAATGTATTTGAAACCAGTCTAACAGATAGCCGTATCCAAGCAGACCATCAACATATCAAGGCAGACGATATCCAAGTGCATGGTCGAGTGGAATTCGAGGCAAGAAAAGATATCTCACTCGAGTTATCTCAAAAGGAACTTGATCGAATCAATGTTGAGTTTTCTGCTGAACATGGTGATATCTATCGTTGGCATCGAGACAGACGTGACATACCTACGGGAGGTAGTAAAGGTGAAGCATTAGCGAACCCTTACAAAACAGAAAAAAAAGATACGCAAGATCTCCTCGTCGCAAAATCGAATCAAAGTATCTATTTCCCATAATAAGATCGCTTGCTTTCTTATAGAAATCATGAATAAAGACAACTAGTAGTTACTACTCAAAAATTAATCAAAAAAGGGAGGTCTATTATGACTCAAGAATGGTTTGAAAGTGCTGATTTCGAAAAAACAGCCAACAATGATAAAAAAGATAGCCCATCCGACTCAGTTCTCCTTGAAGAAGATGCAGAAACAAGAGAAGAGGCGCCAGTAGTTGAGGAAAATCCTCAAGCCAACCCAGAAGATAAGGAAACTAGTGAGGAAACTGTAGAGACTGAAGAGCTCGCTGAAAAATTAGAAAAGATAGACGAGTCAGAAGAACCTGTTAAAGAAGCTTCTCAGAAAAATCAATCTTTGACTAGCAAGTCTTTGGAAAGCCCATTTTTACCAGATTCTGCATCTACAAAAACAGCAGTATTTACAGTTTTCAAAGAAGAACTGGCTGATCAGTGGGTTTGGCTACTAGGTGCTCTGAAAGAGCCGACAGCTCGTTTTGATACAGATAAAAAACATAGTTATAATGCCTTTGCGCTACTGACTATCTTTTCTGCTCTTAGTTTCTTCTGTGCGATTTATCATATCAAGCATGACTACTACGGCCATATGGCGGTTATCAACTCTCATGCCATCGAGCAGTTCCCTTCACTGAATCTCTTTTCTATCTTCTCCATCTTGGTAGCGACAAGCCTATTCTTCTTTTCTATCCTTATGGGTGGATTCGTGGTTAAACGTTTTGTCAATCAGGACAATGACTGGACACTGGAAAAAGCCTTGCAAGAGTACAGCAGACTCTTCGCCCTTCCTCTCCTGCTCACGGGTATTGCGAGTTTCTTTGCCTTCTTTAATAGTCTACGCTTTGCGGCTCTTCTTTGCCTCATTAGCATTGGTCTGGTACTTCTTGCCAACCTCTATACCATCTCAAGACCAAGTAAAGATAGCCAAACTGAATCCTTCTATCGCCTTCTCTTAGCATTTCTAGTTAACGGTGGTATCCTATTTCTCTTCTTCCTAGCAGAAATGACTCTGGTTTTTGAATATCTACGAATTCTAGCCTTTATGTAATATAAAATCCTGTCAGCTCTTGACAGGATTTTTCTATGTCAAAAAAGCAAGTCGATTGACCTGCTTTACGTTTCTTGTGCTAATGCTTTAAGGATGGGTTGTATTCCTAGACTTCAGTAGTATGATAACGTTGCTATGAAGTTCGTTATTCCAAATATTATGCAAACTAGTTATATGTCAAACTAAGATTAAAAACCACCAATTTCCATTTTTTAACTTTTAATGAAATTCATCCATATTAATAACTTTGCTTGCTCTAGCAATAACATCCTTATCATGAGTCACGACAATAACAATCTTTTCCTCGTTCACTAATTTCTCAACCTCATTTAGAAATAATTCAGTTGAGTTTCTGTCCAAATTTCCTGTAGGCTCATCAAATAGATAGATGTCCTTTTCTTGCGATAAACTCCTCATGAGTAGAATTTTTTGTTTCTGACCTTGCGAAATATTGGTGGCTTTCCCATCAATCTGATGACTCAGAGCTATATTGAGGTTCAGACTATCAAGATTATTTGATTCATAGTTTTCCTTATTAAATAGGGTGAAATTAATATTTTTTGAAACACTTCCAGGGAACACATGAAATTCAGATGAATACACGCTTAAATAATCCAAAATATTAGTCTCCTCTAAAGTAGAAAAACTTTCCATCCCATTCAGTACAATATCACCCTCTGTTGGAGAAGATAATCCCTGAATAATATTCAAAAGAGATGATTTTCCAGTTCCATTACCGCCTGTAATAACGGTTAATTCACCACTATTAAACTCAAAATTTAATTTAGTAAACACCAATCTTTCATCCCATTTTTTACATAAATTTTGACATGATAATTGTTTAATTTTAGATACTGGAATAGGAGTTAAATTACTTTCAGACTCTACCTTCTCTAGTCCAATAAACTCAAAAGAATATTGACTTTTTTTCAATGCTACCCAAGATGTAATTAATGAACTTAAAATGCTGGATAACAGTAGTAGAATCAAAATACTATTCGAATACTCATATAAACGTGCATAGTCACTAATAGCATTTACAGTAGCAATCAACAATGATCCAGTAAGAGCAATAAATATTTGAGTAGAGGCTAATAATCCATTAGTAATCTGTGAAGTATCTAATTTAGTTCCTAAGAGTTCCTCTAATCTTTTATTAAATTCTTTTATAAAATCGTTAGATTTTTGGAAACTAATAATATCTTGCAAACCATAAATTGTATTTTCTACAAGAGAGCTAAAGTTAGAACTATTAGCGATGAATTCTCGCTGATTTTTCACAACCTTGCGCATCTCAAAATTGACATATAAACCAAGAATAGCTATACATAAGCATGTAACTGAAAAAATAATGATATTCAATTTTAATAGCAATAATAGTAGCAAGAAAAACACTAAAAGCTGGACCTGTAAGTAAAATTTTTGCACAATACCTGTTGCTGATAATAACAAATTCCAAAAATAACTACTAACATACTCATAATTTTTCATTAGAGAAAAATCATTTAATTGGTTCTGATAAAAAGAGGACAGAATATCATTTAAAAAATCATTTTCAATCTTTCCTTTTAATCTCGTTTCCAAAATAGAGAACTGCCAATACAAATATGAACCTAATATTATTGAAGCTAGGATAAATAGCTGAATACTAAACTGAATGTTAAGTAGACTAGACATTGTTATTTGTAGTAAAAAAGCAATAGCAATAGGCAAACTAATTTTAGCTAGTCCCAAAAAAAAGATAGCAAATTTTTTCCTCCAACCAAGTGAAACTATAAATCTCTGATACAACTTGTCTGCATAGCTTACAGTAACGATATCTTTTCTATCTTCTAAATTGACACATTCTCTCTTTTTTGGAATTAATACAATTCCTACACTCTGACTAAAAAGTTCTAATCTTGAAATTTTCTTAATTTCCTCATTTGCAGGATCAGAAATAGTCAATGAACTACTGTCTCCATCTAATACAACAATATAATGAGGTAAACCAGCTCTTTCTACTACCATCAAATAAGGAAACGATACGTTATTTAACAAACTAGGAGTGTCAATTTGATAAGACTCTGCATCAATGCTATATTTTTTTAGTATGTCTTCTATATCAAACAAAGACAGTCCTTGGTGGTTATTATTATCAAATTGTAGACTATCCAAATGTTCTAATTTTGGAAAATAGTAAGAAATGATTGTCTTTACACAAGCCATTCCACAATCCAGCAAAGTTGCTTGTTTATAGTGACTAACCATCATTTTCTCCTTTTTCAACACTTATCTTACTATAGCCATCAACTTCAATGACGCTATTCGAAGTTTGATTTGTAGTGGGAACCCTTACAATTTCTCCTGTATTATTTGTATGCAAAGTATAGATTCCATCAAAGTCTTCAGGAACTGTAATAGATACATCGCCAACAAGTGTATCTACAAAAATTTTTTCAAAAGTTGCATTTTTTCCTAAGGAAATGGTTACATCTAACTTGTCTTTCCCTTGTGAACTTAGTGCCAAATTAAAGCCGTGTTGTGAAAACGGAATATATAGACTATCTGCACTTATCTTAACATTTTTAGATATGTTATTCACTGATTCTTCGGAAACTTTTCCTTCTATTTGAACACTTGTTTCATCTGAATCACTCTTAACAACTTTAACATCAATTGCTTGCTTTGAGCCATAAAACTCTAACGTTTTAATACTTTTAGAAGAGAGAGTCCATGATTGTTTTACACTGATTGTCGTTTCTCCTCTTTTTAAGGTTAATAAAATTCCAGCTACTACAAACAATAACAACAGCCCAATTACGATTCCTATTTTTTTCATCACTAGTCCTCCTATTTAAATTCTTTTTTACTAAATACAGCCAAGGCAAGTACAATCACTGCTATACTTACCAATACAGGATAGCTTACATTCGTAAGGGTAAATAGACTTACTCCAGGGGAAGTTTTCAAATTTAAAGTCATCAGTAAATAGTCTTTCACACTCTCACCAGAATTTGGAAGGACGTAAGCTAATAGGTTATCAAATAGTAAAATGTAGAGTGTATAAATCATACATGACTCATAAACCTTATCAAATATTTGAAAAATCAATAAGGAGATACTGATAATAACCAAATAGTATGGTAGTTGGTGTAAAAATGTCGAAACAATCAACACCATGTCTCCTTCCAAATAAATAAGAGCTGTTAAACTATAAAAAATAGTCACATATAGGAAAGACAAACAAAAGGTTCCCAAGGTTTTATATAAAAATAACTTCCATCGTTGTTTTTCTTTTGTGAGCAGAATATTGATTGTACGGAAACTATAATCTTCCCCCCAGAAAAATAAATTAGCAGAGATGAAAAGCAAAGGAATAAAACCACTCACATTTGAAATTAATACTCGAAATGCTGGTTCATCTTCATTCGATGACTTAAAAAATAAGGAGAATAACAAAATCAATAATCCTATCAACAAACTAGGAAGTACTCCTCTTTTTTCCCAGTAAAATTTATACATATCTGCCTTAAGAGAATTCATGACTCTCCTCCTTTCTTAAATCATCAGATAATATTACGCAAATAGTAGTCCTCAAAGCGTTCCTTCTTAATATAAATATCCTGTATCACTAGATTTGAAGCAACACTATATTCCAAGATAGCCATTAATTTTTCCTTCTCTGTCACAAGCAGATAGTCATCCTGCTCAAAATGAACAATGCCCTCTTCTTCTAAAAACATTTTTAGAATCTGATTATCACTTGTCTTAAGGAAGAGTTTTTCCGACAAATCATTCGCTAGCTCTTTTGAACTCATCACATTTAGAATCTTTCCTTTTTTCATGATGATATACTTATCTGTTATAAACTCCAACTCCGATAAGATATGGCTTGAAATTAAAAAGGTAACTCCCAACTGATCCCTTAAATTCAAAATCATTTTTCTTAAATCTGAAATCCCTTGAGGATCTAAACCATTCACGGGTTCATCTAAGATAATAAGCTCTGGATTATCCAAAAGCGCAATCGCAATCGATAACCTCTGCTTCATTCCAAGGGAATAGTTTTTCACTTTTCTGTCCCATGATGGTTTGGGCAGACGAACCAATTCCAACATTTTTGTGATGTCTGTCTTTAAACCAAATCTGGTTTTATAATATTGCAAGTGTTGGCGTCCGGTCAAGTTTGGATAAAGAGCAGGTGATTCGATAATACTGCCGATCTTATGCTGAGAAACACTCTCGATATCTCCCTTATCAGCTCGAATGAGTTCTAGGAGAATTCTCATTAATGTTGTCTTGCCAGCACCATTTTCACCAATAAGGCCACATATTTCCCCCTGCTCAATATCAAAGGAAATATTATGGAGAACCTGCTCTTTCCCATATGTTTTATCGATATTTTTAAGACTTAAAATCACACGATTCATAGTTTCTCTCCGTTCATTATATCTTTTGGTTTCACGAATTATCCTCCACCTCTGAAATCCCAAAATTCCTAACATCTGTAACTTCTTCAGGCAGAATTAAAACTCGCTCTTCGCCTGCATCTAAAATAGCTAGGCGAAAGACTTCGTTATTTATCGCTATCTCTACCAACTTTTGCTCAGTCGTGTTATTTCGAAACACCAAACTGTGGCGAGTCTGTGTAAAAGTCTCTAGCGAAATACTAAGATTCTCCATCTCTTCCTCCTACTCTAAATAACTCAATTAACCCTTCATTACATCTCTAGTTTACCGCTTTCAAAAACAAAAAAACATGACAAAAATGTCATGTTAGCTCTTTATTTTCTCAAAGGTTTTTAAATCTCTTTCTTTCTCTCCCAATATACGCGCTGCTAATACTTGGTCTCCAAATGCTTGAGCACAAATAACAGCTCTATCGTATAAGTGGATAGCTTTTTCCTTATCCTGTTTATGAAATAAGGTACACATAGCATCTAGCATATCAACAATTGGCTTGTTTTGAAAATCCTGCGATAAAATCATCAACATGTTCATCACCTTAACATAAGGCTCAAAAGTGGAGTAAGATTTTTCCATCCATTGAACAGCTAAAGAATCAAGCACCGTTCTCTTTAACATATAAGCTGTCGCTAAATCTGATGAATTTGTTTCTCTTATAAGTTTTTTAGAAAGCATCCAAAATAGTTCATGATTATACTCAGTCGGTCTTGCCAAACATGAAACAAAGTACAATTTTATGAGAAGCAAATCATTCACCGAATAGTTTTTCCTTATCTTTACTTGTTCAAAATATTCATCCAGCAAAGCATCGCCAAACCCTGCATCTTCGCTTACAAAGACATCAAAACTAGCTTGTAAGGCACTAACTGCAATCTGCTCATCCTCAGGTAGACTATCATAATAGTGTTCGTAAACTCTTTCAAACAACTCTTCCTTAACCTGGATTCTATCATCATCCCCATAAGTTTGGAACTTAATGAGTTTATCCTTTAATATCAAGTACTCTGAGGGTAAAATTATATGATCCATATCTACTATATGTGAAATTGGACAACCTAGTTTATAAGCTATATACTCTACCTTGGGTAAACTTGGAGAAGATTGACCTGATTCAATTCGTGCTAGTTGGCGTACTGTTATCTCGCTTTCATCATCACAAAGAGTTTCACGAGTGATATGTTTCATCTCTCGCAACATTCGGATTCTTTTTCCTACTTCCTTCTTAATATCCATATGCTCAATCTCCTGATAATCCTTTGACAAACAATAATATCCCTATTTTGTTATATTATACTGTTTTTCACTAAGATAAGCAATGTTTAGAATCTCATATTCCAAAATTTTGCTAAGCTACTCTATCAATAAAATAGGGTTGCATTCTAAGATATTCTGTGAAAACCTAGACTATGTCTTTTACCTATTTTTTCACATTTACCAAAGCTTCAAAATCCTTTCCTGAAACTGGTCCTACCTCTACTTGGTTGGCATCCAAATTCTGACAAAGTTCCTTTGGAAGAGCTTCTAAAAAGGCTTGGTAATCCAGTCTAGCTACAGCTTCATAGTCTTCAGGCTTAGAACCATCTCCAGAGATTTTCACCAGGTCAATCTCCCAGACAAGATCCTTACCAGCCAACTGCTCAACATAAGGCACAGGAACAACAGGACCTTTTGGCAAAATAGTCTTTACTCCTTGAGCCAGGTGGTAGATGCCGTGGATCTTACCTTCAATATCTGGGTAGAATTTAGCACTTGCAGGATAAGCATCTGACCCTTGAACCTTTTTGACTAATGCTTCAAAACGTGCCACTCCATCTTCTTCCAAGAAGCTTTCTAAGTCCTTCTTATCAAAGTAAATAGTTGATAGAATTCCTTGACAGAAGGCCAAATGAGCATCCTTATCAACTAGATAGTTTTTAACAGTTTCTTGGAAATAGTCTTCCAAATCAAAGTCTGACAATCCTTCAACAGATTCACCAACCTTGCTAGACAAGGCTTGTAAGAGAGCTTCGACAATCTCCCAATCAGCTCTTGTAATCAAATCAGGAATGATCACTTGATAGCCTTTTTGAGCATCTACATAACGAACTTTAAAGAGAAATTGAGACTTGCCTATGATTCCACACTCGATATACTCAAGGCGATTGAGGGGTTGACGAAGATAGACAGCATCATAACTATGTGACTCTAAGCCATCTACTAGGGCCAAGACTGACTTAGCTGTTAAAATCTCCTGTTGTCCTAAAATACTTTGTTTATTTGGAATAAAAAATGTTTTCACTATAAATGGTCTCCTTTGAAATCGTTTACATATAGTATACACCATTTTCCTGAAAGATGCAGAAACAAATTTAAGATTTTTTGGTCAAAAGCATAGAAAAACAGCCCGTCAGGACTGTCCTACTTTTATACAACTTCAGAATGATCTAGGTTCTCACCAATCGCTGCTAGACGCTCGATGACTTGATCTTGCGTCAATTCATGTTCTAAAACATAGCGATTACGTGGATGAACACGGCATTCGTGTGAGCAACCACGGAGATATTTGTCTTCGTTGTCTTCTGATGCCAAGATACGACGGTTACAGAAAGGATTTCCACAGTTGACATAGCGTTCACATGGTGTTCCATCAAACCAGTCTTTCC
>ERZ773069.640-NODE-640-length-22467-cov-28.374844_pt1 | contig 22467 bp, 27 predicted proteins | sample MGYA00580619_ERZ773069 | MGnify/ENA primary metagenome ERZ773069 (study PRJEB29015, sample SAMEA2738007) | human oral metagenome | biome: human oral; feature: human-associated habitat; material: dental | place: China | collected 2108 ...
TTAGGAAGGACGCTGAGTTAGTCTCCCACTATGCCTTGAAGGAGATGACTGAGCAGAACCTGACTTTGGTGACCTACTTCGATGGTATCAAGCCTGCTGAGGCCGGTCGGCAGATGAACCTGAAACTCCCTGCTGAGGTGAAGAAGCACTTCAAAAGCGGAGCATCTCGTCTGGAGAAGATGTTCCAGGAGCAGGTGGTAACCAACCTAAGATCCTGGGCTGCTAGAGTCGAAGTTATGACTCATACATCCACTAAATACGTCTCGGCTGGCTGGAAGAGAAACGCCAGTAAGTCAAAGCCCGCCTCGATGAGTCCTCGTCTGGCTCTTTCTGCTGCAGATAAGCAGTACAGAGAGATGAGTGTTACTCCAGAGCGTATTGAGTTGATGATGATCGTCCAAGGTCAGTGGACTGCACTATTATTCCCTACTCCTCCTCAGTTGCTGGAGCAGGGTTGCGAGCCAGGTGTGCCTGACATCTGGATCGATGATCAGAATCGTGTGGTATTTGGCTTTCATGGAAAAACTGATCCAGGCAGACCCAAGTTCTCTGAGCGCTATGTCATCGGAGTAGACGTTGGTGTGAAGAATCCTGCTGCTTATGTGGTCTGGGATACTGAGAAGAAGGAGATTGTTGAGCGATCTCTTCTAGGTCAGAGAGCACGTTCACTGAATAACAAGATTAAGCGTGGGAAGGTACAGGTCGCTTCTCTGCAGAAGAAGAACCGCTCAGAGGAGGCGGTCTCCCACAGAGAACATCTCTCGAACCGTCGTAAGGAACTGAGCATTCTCATTGCTCAGGAACTCGCCAATGCATCGTGGCACTACGACAACGCCATCGTGTCCTTTGAGGACCTGAGCCATATCAAGAACACCATGAAGTATGGTCGCTGGTTCAGAGGCGAGGTCTACAGGCGTACCAGAGACATGATTGAGGCCGATGGCGGACGAGTCATGAAGGTCAATGCGGCGTATACCTCGAAGAGGTGTCACGTGTGTCAGTCCGACCTGGATATGAGTAACTACAGCAGTCCAGTGTGTGACACATGTGGCATTACTCACCACAGAGACCTGAACGCTGCAGCGAACATCGCTCAGAGAGTAAACCATAAGAAGGCTTGTGAGACCAGAAAACGGCACGCTACTAAGACCAAGCGCATCAGAAGATCGAAGTGCCAGATAAAGCCGCTGAAGCATCCTGGCACGAAGAACAGACCAACACCTAAGGCGCCACAGAACCAGAAGAAGACTCACATCACCACTACTCCTGCGAGGGAGGTGAGCAAGGGAATGTGCCCCGCAGACAATAGGGTTTCTGTGGTGGATCACGATACGTGGTTTCAGACAACCAGCGGCACGACAAATCCGAAGGAGAATCTATCTACTGAAAATACAGTAGATGTGGTTTATCCCAAGGAATAGTCATACTCTTCAATAGTGACATCACGAACAACTCCGTCCTTGTCAATCATCTCAATACTCATACCAGAGTTGTGACGTACTGGAGTGCTTTGCGTCAGAGAAAAACCCTCCAGTACCTCAATAAAGTAATCAGGCCATTCACAAGACTCTTCTCCAAAGACATGTCCATAAAACTTGTCCTTAAAGGCGTACTCGTATACTTCATTAATAGTAAAAGAGTGTTCATTAGAAGAAATCACCAAAATTGTGTCGTCACTACCCTCTTCTGTTTTAGTGACAACCCTACCAATCAGATCCTTGACGAGCGGATCTGGCTCCTCAAGCACCCAGATATAGAAGCACTCGCCTGAATCAAGAACAATAGCAATTTGGAACTTGTTATTAATGTCGTCAGAAAAGGCAACATCTTTTACCCTGTAACCAATAATATGCGACGACTCGTTCACAAGATCGCTGTCAGTTTCTTTAATGAAGGCATAATTTATCATCAGTAAAACTCTTTTCAGGTGGTCTATGCAAAAATAACAGGTTCAGGAGAACATGCTCTTCTGGAACTTGTTGAACATGAGTCCTGACACCAGCGAGCCAATTGCGACCAGTACAGCAATCACTCCAACAACGACAGAAAGAATGATGATACCCTTTGTCGTCCCTGCGAAAACCAGCAGAGCAGTAATGATGCCAGCGCCAACAACCAGAGCAATCAGAGCAGAAACAGCGCTCATCACCCCAACAGCCTTACGCTGACCAGTAGCAATCGAGTTGAACTTTGAGTCAAAATCAGTGGTCAATTGTCTCTCCCGTGTGAGAATATGAGTGGTTCTTATTGCCAAGATTACATCATGTGAGATGGATAGTCAACAAGATAAATGCGTCCTCAAAGAGGTGTTGAACACTAAAACAGACAACCTCTGTACTCAGTTTTTGCCACATGAGTACAGAGGTTGCTTGTTTAGGATGTGTCATGCGCTCACAGTCGCAAGAGCCTTGCATCCAATGATGTTCCCGCCCTCATCACGAACCAGAATGTCAGGAACAAGGAAGTCGGTACGACCCATCTTAGCGGCCTCAACAGCCACAAAACGAGAGACGATGAAGAGAGTGCCCTCCTCAGCATCAGGGAGCCCAGCGCCATCTTCAAACTCCTGCACGAGGTCAGCACCAAGGCTGATGGGAACCTGGATACCTCCCTGAACCTTAATTTCAACCATGTCCGCCTTTGCGCGCTTCAGGCGGGGCGCAGGAATAGTCGAGTCAGGCTCGAACGTAATCAGGGTTGACTCATCCTCGCCAATAATGTTGACAGCGTGCGGGGTGAGGTTCTTGATAGTGGTCATTGTGCTCTCCTTTTTGTTGTTGTCAGAACTCTCTGTCCTGACTGATGGAACAATCATAGCAACCGCCTGACCCAAGCACAACCCAGAAACCAGTGATCCATATCACACTAGAACAGATGAGACCAGAAAAACATCCTGATTACCAAATAGGTAATCAGGATGCATGAAAAATGATGTCAGGTGAGGGAACCTGTGATCCCAGGCCAACTTCTCACACATCGAACTTACAAAACAAAGATGCCTGGAGGTTCCCTCACCTGACAGAAGTAATACTAGCACTGGCTGTGCATCTGAGTCAAGCAGAAAGCATGTGAGTCAGGACACAAAAAAAGAACTGGGGCAGGACTTCAAAGCATCCCGCCTGTATTCTGTTAGACGTGCTTATACCAACACAACCCTGAAACCAGTAGGTGGGTCACATGTTCATAAGAAAGAAGACATGTGACCCACCCCAGAAAAGATAGAGATGACCTACTTAGTTGCCACTACTGGTGTGGATGTAGTTCTCAATCTCCATCGCGTCCTTGAAAGCCTTCTCGATGCTCTCAGTACTGCCATCTGAAGAGTCAACGCTGTACTGATCTCGCCCATAGTGGTTGACATAGGTACGAACAAGCGACTCACTCAAGACATCGCATGAAACCCTGTGTCCAGAAATTTCAACAGATTCAGGTGAGCAATAAGCAAACTCAATAAACAGGTCGTCCGCATTGGGGAAGGTGTTCCAGATAGTCTCAATGGCATTTCTCTGTGTGGATGTAGTAGGAACAGAGTTTCCATCTCGGTTAATGGTGGAAGGGACGCCATTACGCCGGTTGATGTGAGTAATACTGTTGTTGCCTCTGGCAGCAAACTTTGAAGAAGCAAGCCATACGAGATAGCGGATAGCATCAGCAGTAGCGTCATCCTCCGTCTTGAAGGTACGCTGAACCTGAGCCTTGCCATAGAACCGGTTAATCTTGGCAATAACCTTCACGCCACCATTGTCGGTAGGGTTAAGGTGAACCTCGTAATCCTCCTTGTAACTGGAGACCATAATCGATCCATCCTCCGCCAGATCAACACAGGCGTACTCGGCAGCAGGGCACTCCATATAGATAGCATAGGCTGCTCGCTCAATGAGGTCACCATCTGGAACAGGGATGTATCCGTTATAGCATTTCTCATCAAAAACATACTGACGGATGCCGCGCATGTAGTCGTACTTCTTGTTTCGCATTTGCTTACCCCTTTCAGATATGTCAGGAACTCTGTGTCCTCTGACTGATGGCTCTAGTTTAGATTGTCTGCTTGAATCAGGTCAAGCCAAACACATGTGAACTAAATCACTTTGCTTATCACTTGCTGGCAATCATCTCAGCACGAGCGTAAACCACGACTCCAGCCAGAGCCAGGAATCCAGTCATGAAAGCGTTGGAGTGACCGCCAACAATAGCAGCGACCCCGAAGAGACCCGCCAGAGCAAAAAGAACATATGAAATATAAGCGAGAGTCTTGACGCTGTTGGTACTCATGGGTGAATCCTTCCAAAATGGCTCAGATGCCTTGTTGCCTGAACCTTGATGACACTAGCGTACATGTTGCATCAAGGTTCAGGCAACTGGTTCAGTGGTGAATTGGGTCACATTCTCAGTGGTTGTACAGGCAACGATCTGGCGACATGCAGGTGTGCTTGCCCTCGCCCTTGTTAATGCTGTCAATACGCTTGTCAAAAGGGCAGCGCTCAGGCGACATACAAATGTGCTCAGGGGTGCTCTTCATGGGCTCCCAGTCGAGGGTAGCGCCCTCATAGTGCTTGAAGTTGCTCTCCTTGCTGGCACTGGATGGCTTCTCAGAGAAACCAGAGAACAGAGGAAGAATAAGCGAGATGGCAGGAAGAGGAGAAATCATGTCGAGTATCCTTTCAAGTAGGTTGCTGGTGTGTTGTGATGGCTCCAGTGTAGACAGGGTGCTCTCACCAGGTCAACACCTGAACCAGTGAAGTGAGTCACAAGAATGGACCAATCCAGAAGTTGTTGCTTGTGTCATGCTCTTGTCCTGATGTTACTCTTCATGATCAATCTCACACCAATGAGTCTTGACTACACGACAGAGTACTGGTTCAATAAATGACAACTTGTACTACCAAGAACACAGAACAGGATACTTTTGATCATGTGCACTAACAACGCAAAGAGTAATAACTTCTCCGAGCAACTGGAAGGATCTCCTAAGGTTGATTGGCAAAACATAAAGGATGTAATCAATTTTATGTCCTCATTCTCTCCAAGTCAGCACACCACAGAAATCATCAACGAGTTCAAGAAGGTTGGTCTTGTTGGACCTGGATCTGGCTTGTTCAACACCCTGAAGAACCTGGGCAAGATTGATGAGGAAAGGACTCGGCTCATTGAAAGTATCCCAGCGTATGCACCTTGCCCTGAGACCAACATGTACTACTACGCGACCACAGATGGCTGCATTGTCAACTCTCGTACACTCCAGGTGACAGAACTTGATGACTCGTTCTGGGAGTACCTGGAGGTGTTTCAGCAGGAACTCTGACAAGATTTTCAGGCGCCTGCCGAGTTGGTTACGACACCTGTTGCAGTATTTCTGTCAACTGCTGCACATGATGTTGTACACCAGAACATGCTATAATAGGGGCCTTGACTAAGAAGGACAGAGATAATAGAAAGGTTTCGCCAGGATGCCTGTACTTACTCAGAAATGGACTACTCAATGGGATATTCCTGGTGATTCCTACAAAGTATATATAAACACTCCTGATTTCAGAACGATAGTCTGCTGCAATTGGGCAAGACCCAATTCTGGTGAAACCGACCGAGAGATCACTATCGAGATAAAGAGATACGTCTATAATGCCCTTAGGATCAGAATCTCTTTCCACCTTAAAGACAACTTTGATTCTGAGTACAAGATTTTTCCGTACAACGCAAATATTCTGCTCATAAACCACTGGGTTATCCTTTTTGCCGAACGGCTGACAGAACTGCTGGAATATGTGGACAACCATGAAAGCAGAATTGAGATCACTCTGAGTACAGAGAAGTCAAAGAAGGAGCGCAGGCACCAGATTACTCTTGGTGACGACATTTCTCACACAATCGGTATTGTCTCAGAAGCGGTCTATCTGATTGAGCCTGGAGAAATCGGTCTGACGTCAGCAGTTCTCAGCGCAATGGCGAACAGGATTATCTACCCTGACGGGAAGTCACTGATTCAGGACGCCAAGAATACAGGTCTAGGTGACATCACTGCAGAGAACTATGAGGAGTCAGTCAAAGCGGCTCTAAGTAACAACAATTGGCAGAAGCCTCTATACGCTCTCAAACCATTCCACTCGCTCATGCGGGTTTGCGGATCGCTGATTATTCATCCAAGCGATCCTATTCCAGGATACATGAGCAGGTTTGACAGAAAGAACGTGAACCTTGACATCATATTGAGCAGATCTGCATCCACTGGTGTCAGACCCATGTCTTTAAGGCAGTTGGAACTGATTCAGAGGATCATTAGTCACGACTCTGGAATGATCCTATTGGGAAACTCGCTTCTCAGTCCTGGAACCAGCAAAACTGTGACCAGCATCCTCTCGGAAGATACCCTGGACATAGGAACAGACCTGCTGGCAGACTCAGCAGTAAGGGTGTGCCAGGAAGCACTCATGACAGCAACTCCTGACGAGGCACTGTCCATACCTGGTGTTCTGGCTATGAGAGCATTCATCAGGTCGCTGGCGGTATCCATGAACTCAGCAGATGAGTGGGAGCACCTACGATCTATGTTTCTGAGTGATACGGACAGAATCATGCATCCAGTACAAGACGTAGCAAGCGTGTGCCCACAGATAAGAATAGTCAGGTCATATGTTACCGACATTCTGGCGTTCGCGGGACTACTGGACAACCATCTAGGAATCAGTTCTGACAGCATGAGTGTTCTTGCTCTCACCAGAAAACAGTTCTTCGTAGGGAATGCGTTCAGGAGAATCAACAAGACGATGCAACTCTACCACACAGGAGTCATCAAGACGGAAACAAGCCCTTACTCCTCTTTAAGAGACAGCATGGGTCCTCTTGCTCGTGATGCCTTTGAGCCACTAATTGTATCTCTTTTAACAATTGCAGGTGTTGAACCAGATTCAAGCACATCTGTATCAAGCACAAAAGAGTTTTGCAACATCATGATTCCTTTGATTGAAACGCTGTCTACAATAGAACAAAATGCTCAGTGACCACAATTAAGGCAAGAAGCAGAATAAGACACAAGAATAAAGAGAAAATAAAAGAAAACAGATCTCCAAAAGAGGATAAGAGGGTAGACAATCATGAAATCGCAGAATAGATACCTGTCAGATGAACCAGTACCACTGATACTTGACTGGAAAATTGTCAAAGACAGCAGAAAGTATAAACTTCAGGCAAATGATTCTGAACGAAAGTATCGAGTAGAGATTGACAGATCGATAAAAAGGATGGATTTTGACCGACTTTACAATCACAACGTAACAAGAGTAGTTGTCAGCGCCTCTGACCCAGATCTCCCTTCTCTAGGATACAAACCCAAAATTGCCCTAATCTGGCAAATACGCTAAAAAGATCGTACCCAACAAGGCAGAAGAGTACCTGAATGGGCACTGGTTGGCTCTTCTTGCTGAAAGGATCGTAGAAGTTGTCTCGTGTATCAACAGCAATGAATATGGGTACAACGAACTTATTATTGAGTTCTCACACGGGATGTACACTAAACTTGATAAGAAGTTCACTGCTGCTATTGATGCACTGAGGTTCACTAAGGAGATAGCACCCAGAATCCAGTCGGGTCGTATTGGAATAACTTCTGCTCTACTAAGTATGCTGAAGTTGAGCACAACCTATCCGAATGCTGATTCACTTATTCAGGAGGCTAAGGAAGCCGGATTGGCAGAACTGACATCAACGAGAACACAAGACAGCAGCGAGAACGGCTACATCTTTTTTAGTACTGAGTCGGTCTTTTTGTCACTACTTGTTAACACAAAGAAAGACGTTACTAAACAATACATAAAAGGTACATCGTTCTACTTCAGTCCTCAAAGAGAAGTCAAACCCAGCACAATCTCATTTCTTAGAGAGGTGCTAAAAAAGCATCCTAAAACAATAGATCTTTTGAACGACTTGAACGGAACCCTTTCAGGTCATTCAAAGTACTCCTTCATCACTGAACTTCCTGTTGACATCTTTGATGACAAGTCATTGAAACGAAGCGTCAACAGATTTGTCAACAGAGATGGCAAGTACCTGACAAACATGAACAAGACGATGCATTATGTTGAGAACTGGGAGGTGAATTCAGTCTGCCTGCTGGTCACACTTCAAGCCTTGTGCTACCAGTTCAAAATCAACGACCCGACTATCAAGAAGTACGAGGACAGGGCGAGCGAGATACTGGCTCCAGCGATGAACCTGAAACCGACCGAGCAGGATGTTCTGAGACTGAGAAGATGCATCTCAATGGTGCTGGCGATCACTGAGATGTTGGACAGAAATCTTGGAACCAGTATGTTCGATCAGGTGGTTCAAGGTACCAGAAGAACCATGCTCAAGAACATGTCACTGGTTAAGAAGAAGATTCCCAACTATTCCAAGAATGACAACCTGTCTGTGGAGGTTAACCATCACCTTTTTATTTTCATGGTAGACATGGTGTCAACTCTAGTCATAACTCTCTGCGAGTCTGCTGGCATTTCAGCATCACCCATCAACAGACCTGCAGCAGAAGACTCTGACGAATTCATGGACCTGAAAGACTTCTATAACAACCTTGCACTAGTAATTCCAGTCATTCAGGCAGTTCTGAAGATTTGAACAGAAAGCATAAGACACATAAAAAAATGAAGACATTCTTTTTAGAAGAGTATGATGGTCATGATTGTGAGAACAACTCTGGTTTAAAAATTTATATGGCGTTGTCCATCAAAACTAAACGCAACAACGAGAAATATATCTCAGTACAGGTTTATCGCCGCAATCCAGACTGGCAGATCAATAGAGGCACTGCAGTTGGTGCTCCAGGATCTATTGAAATCTTACTGAACCTGGACACCGACAAAAACCCTTATGACAACTACCTCCTACATTTGATCAACAAGAACAAGATCACGGAGGAACACTGGCTGATTCTGTTTGTCAGAAGACTTGCTGAACTGCTTGCCTGTACACAACACAGAAAAGGACGACTCAACATCAATGTTCTTTCAGAGACGGGCAACATGGCTCTCATTAGGAACTCTGTCCAGTTGATAGAACCAGGGCAGGTGGGACTGACAGCAGCGCTGGTCTCAGCGATTACACTCACAGATGTCTTCAATTCTCTAGAAGACATTGAGATGTTTGCACAGAATACAGGTGTCATAGGTGTTATGTCTCCTGTCAGCACAGAGGATTCAGAACACTGCGAACCAAAGTTCTCCAGTGTGCACTCCATTGCCGAGAGCATCCTTTCCTACACATCACCTGACACGCCAGAGAAACTGGAGCGCGAGAATCTTGAGAGTTTGTTTGAGAATAATCTATCCAGTACTCCGACTGAAGACAATGACATCAGAAACGAGATGCTTCTCGACCAGATCATCAGAAAAACACCGCAAGGGCAGTTTCTAAGAGCAGGTCATGCAACAGGAGGAAACGGATTCATAAAGATTCCAAATCATTTCTTCGTGTTCAAACCCTTCTTCCTGTTTACAATGAAACCCAAGAACAGTAAGAAGGTTCCTGAACATGATCACACAGCCCTGCACAAAGCATTCTCTTTTGTCAGAACAGAAGACCTTTTAAAAGTCAGCCCGCATAAGTACGAAACCGTTCTCCAATCTCTGCTGATACTTGCCAGATCGTACTTTCTTGTCCTGGCTTCAAGTCGTAACAATGAAGAGATCAATGAGGCCAGAAAACACATCAAGTCACACGAGCAACAAGCCCTTGATGAGCACAGAAGGATGTGCAGCACAAGCAACACTGAAAGCAGTGACAGCAGATTAGATGACATCACGAGGTGCATCTCAGAAGAGGTCGTCTGCAACGTCCTGATTACTGCCTACCTACTTGACAAAAAGTCAGGCACAAATAGGAACCTGCTCAATAAATCAGTAGCCATGACTCATGACTCCGTAAGGCGGGCGAGGAAATTTCACTCCTCCTACAACCTTGGTGCTGTGGTTTTGAACAGGTTCCTGAGAGAGGTCCTGTTTGGCCGCACACTCGACAGTTCGTCACGCCAGCAAGTATCCGCAGAGCCCGTCCTCAAGATGCTAAGAAAAGAACAAACAGACTCAGTGGAGAGCAGCGAAACAGTACTCTAAGATCTATAGAGTCATATGGTGTAAAATTGAGTTTGGTTATAAATGTATAAGAACTGATTGCAAAGAACTATGAGTAAGAGCAGCCGACTTGCGCTCAGTTCACCTCGCCTGACATCACGTCTGCATAAGTGCATGAATCCAGCAAAACACCATGATTGCTTGCAAAAATGAGAACCAGATGTTGCTACGATCCGTTTTTACACCATATGACTCTATAGATCTAGGATGGGGAGTTCGGGTGCCCCTTTTTTCTGCCTTGCGTCCTCGCCCTGGCTGCCAGGTAGCAGGTGTCTGCTCTTACTGGTTTCTGGGGTGCTGCTCATGCAATGGGTCGGCAGGGTGATGGCGCCAGAATGACTGAGCGCATCGTGCTGCGGCCAGGTGGTGCGGGTCGGGTGCTCGGGTGTGGAAACTGTGTGGGCGCTGGAAGCGTTCTAAGCGATTCTGAGAGGGCTTCTCGCTCTGAGTGCTATCAGAGGGTACACAAGAAGCACAAAACCCCCTTGTACGGGCATCTGTGTACCTTCATACAAGGGTTTTTGGCTTGATGGGTGAGTAGTGCCTCTCAGAGCGGGCCAGTAGTGCTCACATCATCGCCTACTTGGCACAACAAGTTCATGCAGTTCTCAGTCGCCCATCTCCTTGACCTTGGCGATGGCGCTCACAATGCTGGCTCGGTCCATGATGTCGAACCACACAGGGTCATCACCGCCCACCATCTGAGGGACGCCAACAACCGGGTAACCCTTGGATCCGCTGAGGTCAACAATGAAAGTGCTCTCAGGGCGGCTGATCGTATCAAGCACCTCTGCTGCGTCATCCGTTTCAAGAGAGTCAAACGGCATGATTTGGGAGTCCCAGTCGCCTCCGAAGTAGGTGAGCAGGTTGTCCTTGTAGTCAAGGTCGTAGAACTTCTCCAGGACCTCGATCACCTCATCAGCGGTGCCCTCCTCGATGTCCACGACATAGGTCTCATTCTCTCGGACTCCAACAACAGCCGCCTGGTCGAAGAGCCAGTCACGAGACGGAATCTCATTCAGGACAGCCCTGAAGACGTTCTCAATCTCACAGGTGCTGGCATAAGAAACAGCATCCATGACGACCTTCTTGTCAGCCACCTTAGCCACGAGACCATTACCCCGAGGGGCAATGATGATGTTGAGTACCGTAGGCATGTATGAAGCCTCTGACTCGAGGAGGGCAAGAACAGACTTGGTACTGGACTCCTTGCTGAACGACCCATCTGACATCACCTCAAAGCCCTTCAGTGACTTCTTGAGAGTGCTGAGGAAGTTCTCCTCGTTCAATCTGTTTGAAAACGGGCTTTCGCCCTTCTTGTAGGATGAGTAAGAGATGATCTGAATGGACTTAACAATTACTTTCTGAAGGTCTGAGACGACCTCTCGAACCGCGAGCGCTGGAGTGGAGTCATCAAACTTCCTGTTGGCGATGAAAACCTGCCCAGAGTTCTCATTGAGGTACATAACGTTCATGATGCGTGGGGTCCTTGTGCTCACAGTAGTTCCTTCCTGGTGTGTAGGAGTATGTTGGAGGTAACTACTCCAATTGTACGGGCTCCGCTTGCCAAGAGTCAACAGGACAAGTGGTGACACCAGACACAATATGTGCAAGAGGAGTTGGAACACAGCATACACAGGCGGCGGGTGAGGTAGCAGACCCCGACTCCAACCAATCAGGAGATTGGGAGGGTAGCGTCGCAACCTCTCTACAAGATCTATAGAGTCATATGGTGTAAAAACGGATCGTTGGGTACACGATGCCAACTTTCCGCCTTAATACCAGCACCATGATTGTCCAACTTGACTGAATGAGTGAGCACTGGTGGATGTACCTCAACAGGTGAACTGACACTCTTGCAGCACACCTCATTCAACATGTGTCTGAACGTGCAGATCGTTTTTACACCATATGACTCTACATAACTTGTAGTAGCGTCTATGGTGTGTTCTCGTAGGCGACCGAGTGCTGTGAGCAACGTTCCTCCGCTTGATCCATCATAGGTGTATTGATAAGTTTCTGCTCTGACTTGCAGTGCCATTTATAGCCAAATGTAATTTTACACCATATGACTCTACATAACTTGTAGAGAGGTTAGGGTGCCCTGCTCGCTCTACTCATCTGAGCGCTGTTGGGTGCCACCAGATGGGTGCTCTCAGCACTGACTACGTGTACTGTTCTACTCATCTGTCGTGCTGCACTGGACGCCCTTACTCTATCCGGTCTACAAGGTTGCTGACAGGCCCTCTGACGCTCTTAGAGGTTCTTTCTGGTACCAGGGATGCGTCTAGACAGAGAAATGCTCTCAGAATGGCTTAGAACGCTTCTGGGAGCATTGTGGTTGTTTACTTGTCTGTGCGAGCATGGCTGCCTGTCAGTGAGTCACACGCTCTATGGCAGAGAGGAGGTGGTGCAGGTAGACAGGTGGTATATGGATGGTGTTGAGAGTGCTTGCTGGCGGAAGCATAGCGAGCGGTTAGTGCTACGTACTCAGTTCTGGTCACTCCCATGGTGGAAGCTATCCTTGGCCTGATCCATAAGCGGCTTGATAACCAGGTAAGCAATGATGCACTCACACAGGATGAGCACTAAAGTGAGGTACCAAGGAGCGTTGATAACAGCGAGTACAGCACCAGTGCACATTGAGAAGACCATGTGCAGGGTGAGTCCAACAAGGATGACTCTCAGGGTACCCTCAGTGTCATTGTATGCCTTGTTCCAGACGCTCTTCATCGACTTGCCCGCCTCGCTGATGATGCTCATTGCGAACCTTCCTTCTTGCTTGGTCCTGTATCCTGAGAACCAGGATGCTTTATAACCGAGTGGGTTGTTCTGTCATCCAGTGTAAACCATCAGTTCATCATATGCCAGTTCATGCAGTAGTGATGTGTTTTACAAAGAAGGCTGGATCTGTGTGGTTGCGGGAAGAGTGTACAGGAATATGGTGGTGCAGCCAGGGCGCAGTGTACAGAGAGAAAAGGTAGGTTGGTGCTGACAGAAGGTGGTGTGAGCAAGGCGAGGCGTGTTCTTGGTAGTCCCCTCGTTCCAGAGCGTCTTCTCTACGCTGACAGGCATAGCATAGCAGGGAATCCTCCACGTCTTAGAACAGATCACTCATCCTGATACCTGTTCGACCAGTCTGATTCAGGCAGTCGTAGCACATGCACTCCTCCTTCAAGTGCCTGCACACATCAAGCCCGTACCACGAGGAACCATCGCTGAGCCACTGGGCGACCTCACGAGCATCAGACAAGCACTGGTTGAACTCCTCATCACTGCTACCGCTCTTCGGATCCAGTAGAACAACAGGCGTCATTGGAAACCTTGGAAGCAGACCACTGCTGTCAACACCGAGTCCAAACTCATCCACCACCTGACCAACATCCTTCATAACATCCAGCGGACCAACCAGCGACAACGACTCGACCATATAGTCGTTCCTTGCATTATCGCTCGATTTACCCTGATTCCGCATTCCTAAAAACACACCTACGTCCTTTCGGAAGAACGAGGTAGACCTGTCCTCAAAAGAGTCCTTATTGTGAAAGACATGGTTCGTGTAGTACACCTCTGGACTGCTATTCCTTACAGCAGAGATAGTGTCTGTCATCATATAGAAGACGTACCTGAGAAAATCGACACTGGAAACCATGTCTGCCTCAGAGCAGGGAGTCGCTGTTGACACAAGGCTTACACCAGAGTCACCAGCCCTGACAACACTACTGGTAAGTGGTTTTGACATAACGCCAGCAACAGTGCCACGAACGTCATGACCAACCTGACTCCTGTGAGCGTTCATGGAGATTTTGTATGGCCTGCTCTCCTTGTGATTACCAGTAGCCAGCGTCCTGTGAGCCATCTTCGTGTCAGCAAACCGAAAGATTGTGCTCTTACCTGGACGTTTTGGTCTGAATGACACAACTTGTACTGCTACTCTGACTCGTCCTTGATTGATCAAGATCCACCTTCTTAATCCATGTCCTTATAACACTAACATCGATCTGTGAATTTTTAGTATCATCAGTTGACATCATAGATACTGAGGTCCATGCCAACGATAGTGGCCGCCTGCTCGTCATTCATGGTGTCGCCACCCATGGCGCAGGCGAAGCGGTTGCCGTCCTCAGTGCGACCCCACTCAGGGATATGATAAAGACCTTGAACATTGTCAGCGTATTCAAAGAGAGCACGGGCGATGCCCTCTCCCTGACGACTCTCATCAACCTCGACGTTGAGGATGAGGCCAGTGGTGTGGGCGATGAGGTAGCCGACCTCCTCACCGTCGTCGATCATGGAGTACCGAGTGCCAGGGAGGTCGTCCTCGCTGTAGTGGCTGGTGGTGATTTCCACGATCGATTCCTTTCTGTCCGTTATGATGGATCTAGTGTATTACATTATATTAGAAGGAATGAACACTATAATAGTGAATTAGGTCACAGCAGAGGGCTTGAAAATCTACTCCCGGGGATTCAGATCCGCCCAGAAGATGTAGTCAGAAAGTTCCCGCTCCATACCCTCAACAAAGACCTTGACCTCATCGCTCCGCCCGAGATTACGAATGAACTTCTCGTACTCGCTGATGAACATGGGAGATGTCTTATAGGATAGTTCAATCTCTGACATGAAGTCAACTATCCTGTTCTCCTCAATGTTAGGTTCATACACGAGCAGAGATGCTGACCAGCCAGAAGAGACATTGCCATGAGTTGGCTTATCACCGTTCACCTCAACCTCAGAAGGAATTAAAGCAGTTGGGTTTACCAGCATGAGACCACCGAACAGAGGAGAGTGAACGTATCTCTCGAAGAAATGAGGGCGCTCCTGCTTCAGCACATGGAACATGCTCACAAGAATGTCTGAGGCGATCCCCTGCCTAATGCGACCAGCATTCTCGCTGTTCTTCAAAGGAAGGCCAAGAAAAGAGTAGTTTTGATAAAGTTGGTACAGGTACAAATCCTCTTCATTGTTGACATACAGAGAGGACACGACAACCCCATTAGTAAGTAATGAGGTATCCTTGCGCTCTTTGCCTGAACTTCTGCTCGTCAACTTGTAAAGTAACCCCATTACCTTAAAACCCCAATTCACCTCAATTGAAACCGCTTGTCTGGGCGATGAGTGCAAGCAAGATTCACTCATCGCCCAGACATCCGCTCACCTGTCAGAATCTATGTCACTCAATAGTGAAATGACGACCCAGGTCAGCAATCTCCTGCAGGGTGTAAGAGTACCACATCTTGGGCTCGAAGTTGAAGACAACCTCACCAGTGACATCACTCTTCATGAGGCAGCGACCAAGATTTGAGTGGAACCAGAACACACCAGCATCCTTGTCAAGTAGGACACTGATACCATCCTGATTGTGGTCGTGATCCTCAACAAAAACCTTAGCTAGATCAATACTGGAGGTGTACTGAGACTGTGACTCTGCAAAATCCAGTTTCTGGCCGCCGTCCACGCTCAGTCGAACCTCGTGGCCCTTGTCGTCAGAACCAGCAGGAATGGACATCTCCTTGACGTCAGCAACGCGGTTTTTGATGACCTGGTTGTCAATGCAACTAATGTGGTCATACATTCGGCAGGCGTGATAGAACAGACCAACAACCTTGTTCTGCTGATTGCTCTCATCAGCAGCCATAGCATAAGCCAAGTTGGCAGGGATGTACGACGCCCACTGAACCGTGGTGTGATTGAGGATCATCCACTTCTCGTAGTCGTTCTTGTTCTCAATGGTCGCAAACACTGCTCGCATACCCATGGCTGACATCTCCTTGTTTCGTTTACTCTGTCTGGCTGATTGCCTGGCACAAGCATACACAACATGCAGACCAGAATCCAGATGAGAACAAGTGACTTGCAACACATGACGGATGCAACAGAGGGAGAAGACAGGGTGATCGCTACCACCACACGCGACTTCATTCAGTAAGTTCACCGCAAGTGACAACAGCAATCCAATGGTGTACAATAAGGAGTAGGAGTGCTGACATCTGCTCAGCAAAATTCAGTAGAAAGATTGAGCACAGAATATGACTATGCCCAAGTATGACGCCATCTCAGTCGTCCCAGTGCTGCCAGAAGGGTACCAAATGGTTGAACAAGTTGACGCAATCAACCTGAGCCCAGAGATCACCTACAGCAACCACGTACCCCTGTGGGACGGAAGTCAGTGGTGGAATGTATATGGCGCTGACCTTGATGGACCTGCAGATGGTACTATTTGTGGCGTTCACTTCATGGCTGCTGTATACAGAGTGTTCCTGGATCCACCAGAGCCGGAGGAGGTGTACTTCTGCCGTCCTGAGGATCCAGTCTGGCTTCTTAGGAGGAAGTAAAAACAGCGCCTAGAGTTGCTTTGAGATCTTCGTGTAGTGCTCGTACTCACATTGCTTGCACAAACACTCCTTGTGATGAGCGAACACTGACACAGGAAGAAACGACTCAGCCTGAGAGCACCACTCCACCATCCTGTATCGACTCTCCAGGACGCTCTTCAACTGCTCCTTTGACGTATCGTGGTCCAGTCCTTTTGCCATGAGGTTCTTGTTGGTGACGAACCTACATATCCTGCCTACACCAGAGTCATTGAGAACGTCAGAGATCTGCCTCATGGTCTCGAACGGGCCAGCAACGACCTTCAACCTGACCTCATTACATTCAGAAAGCAGGTCATAGTAGTCGATGATCTCACCAGCAGTCGCCCTGTTAATCTCCTGCTGCTCACAGAACTCTGCAACAGCAAGACGAGCCAAGTTCATTGAGATGGAGAATCTGTCCTCAGGCTCTCCGCCCCGCCACAAACAGAACGAAAAACTATCATTTATTCGTGCGGATACAGAGATCTCAAAACTGGCAACATCAGCACCATGCAGGGTAATTGAGTTCAGTATTTTAACATCGAAAGATCTGTGGTTTTTTAGAATCAAACTCTTGGCAAATCGAGACGGGACTGTCTGTGTGCCAAACTCATCATCCCATGCGCTTAAGTCTGATTTAACAGAAACACTCCCAGTTCTAACATCGCCATGAAGTACATCAAAATCAAGTAGTTCTTGACCATAAAAATGATACTCCCTGCGTATTCCACGTCCAGGAGTGTTGGACATACTGTCCAGCCAGTCCTGCTCATAATCGCTCAGAGCCAGGTCAACAGCATCCGCAAGAGTGCCAAAGTCAACGCTTCCTTCAGTCATAGAGCCTCATTCTTGTTGGTCACATCCACATTGCTGGCAGACATGAACCAACGATAGATCCGTCATCGAACTTCTTGTCAGAACCACAAGCAAGGATCTCCTCAATACGCCTTACGCCGTCGTCCCCGTCCAGAGTACTACCAGGATACACCTTAATCTCCAGATCGTCGAAAGCAATGTGCTTCACACCAATCCTGGCAACAATGTCATAGTCACTCTCAGACATGCAACCCTGCTCCATCTGAGAGGTACGAAAGACCAGCATCCAATCCTTGTCATCAAGATAGGAGGACATGTCAAACTCACCATGACGACGCAGGATGGAGGCGACATAGACCAGGTTACGAAGGTCCTGCTTGATGTCCTGAATCTTTCTGGCAACGTCCAAATGGTTACTGATGCCTTCAAACCACTTAGTGATACCAGGTCCATCATGACCAGGAATCGCGGCACTCACAGAACCATAGAATCCCTTGCTCTGATCCCCGTACTTGTCCAGACAGATAACACTGGTCATATGAGAATGACCAGGAACAACCATGCGGTACTGCAGAGGCGACTCATCAATAACAGCAACGTCTTCGCCCATTTTCAGAGCAATTTCAGTCATAGTAATCAGGTTGGGATCATCAAGGTTCTCCCAGTTGTCCCCACCAAGAATGACATGATGAGTAGGAGGAATGTCAAAATCAAGAACAGCAGATCCAGTGCTCTTGTTATCCTGTGTGTCACTCATAACGGAGTCCCCTTTCATTACCAAGATGGCGCGAGATTTCTGCCAGAACATTGTTCAATCTGTTCTGACATGTATGCTGCCCTTATTATCTCACATGAAAGAGAATGTGGTCAACAGGCGAGTGCATGTTAGATGTGTTGTGTTGATCTCAAGATACCAAAAGTTCTGGAAGCAACTCTGGTGAACATGATGGACACTCACACGAATCTTCTTTGTGTCGCATCACCGCTCCACCCATCCAGTACTCACCAGCAGACACCCATTCCATCATTTCCGACATCTTCTTAACCTCCTGCTCGAACACTGAATCAGGAGATCCAGAAGGAACCAGAACCACAGGATCAGAGAGAAACCTGAAAGATGGCGTCCCTAGATAATCCAGGAAGTCAGCAACTCTCGCCATTTCTTCTACTGGGCCAGAGAACACAAATTGCTCCACCTCATCGCTAACAGAATCAACCAGATAGTCACCAGCCGAAATGCATACTAAGTCACTACAGGATTCTACTGGAGGGTTACTCTTGAACCTGTGTCCCCACACACCAGCAGAAACCCATGAAGTCTGATCCTTAATGAGCCATCTAGGCGGATTAGGAATACCTACAGGATTCATTTCATGGTAAATCGAAATATTGCCATGAGTATCATTACTTTTGTATGCATAAAAATCCTTATAGGGAATAAACTCACTAAAAGCAGACTGCCAGACATGCTTTTCAACTCGGTTAACTATATGATAGTGTTTTATGTACTTATCAAACCTTTTTAGGTACTTCTCAATCTTTATAGGACAAAGCCTGTTAGCAGAGATATGATCATACCTTTTTGTTTTACCATGAGCCAGATTAACAACACCCAAGGAATTAACTTCCCTTGTAAACAAGGTGACATCAAAGTCAAGACTAAAACTTAACTCGGTCATAATGCCTGCTTTCTGCAATCATGTCTGACCACAAGTGCTTTGTGTGTCACATTCACCACTTACGAAAATGTATGCATTTCGGACAACCACATCTACCTGTCTCGTGCTTGACAACAGCGCCACCACCAATCCAGTACTCACCATTAGAGCACCACTCAAGCAACCTGGATAGTGCACTCGCCTGATCGTCAAACTCTCTGTAGGAATAATCTGATGGAACAGTAATGACAGGACTTGCGACAAATCGAAGAGATGGCGTCCCCAAGGTGTCCATAAAGTCAGCAATTCTGGACACCTTATCCAAAGGCCCAGTAAAGATGGTTGTATTGGTTTCGCCTCTCTGCTCTGCAGGATAATTGAAGTAAGCGGCGCACACCTCATGCTTGTAAGCATTTCTAAAGTTGGTGTAGTTCTGGCGATGATACCACACACCAGCCGCTACCCATAAACAATACTCATCAATTGACTCATAGAAGTTCCCTGACCAAGAAATAGGCTCTATCTTATGATAGAGCGATATGCCGTCACAAAAATCCTCGCTCTTGTAATAGTTGTTGTCAAGGTGAGGGATCTGGTGCTCAATGAGATTGTTCCATGATTCTCCTTGAGATGACTCAAGTACCTCGTAACTGGATGGAGGACTCCATACTTCAAACCACTGATAGTAACTAAATGACTCGTGCCTTCTGTCCTCTATGCTCTTTAGGTACTTACTGACACCTCCTCTGTGAAGAACAACGGGTTCAGTGTCCATAATCAACGCATCAAGATACACCTGATAGCCGCTCTTAGTTTCTTCCATTTTGCTGTCCTGTTGTCACCAGTTGAATGTCCTGGGATGAGGAACAGGCGCCACACCCCACTCTTGTAGAACAGAGTTGAGATCATCCAGAGTCATCTCATCATCCTCAGCAACCTCTGCATCAAGTTTCTTGGCATCTTCTGGACTCATCTCAAACCAGCGGACCAGGTACCACAGATCCATCTTGGCCGCCTCAGACATACCACCAGCCATCTTCTGGTAGTAGAGTTCAGGGTCAATCTGAAACACGATGCCAAACGTGTCACCATGACTGATCCCAGAGCCAGCCATACCAGGAATGTCAGTGATGAGAAACGTCTTCTTCTCAAAGACAATCCTGTACCTGTCAGGATAGAGAATCGGGCTACTGGAACGGCTCAGGTACTTCTGCAACGCCAGAGTAGGGCGATAGTGCATTCCGCTGGTGTCCCTGTTAAAGGCAACGCCCTTAGCCATTACATACATACCATTGACAGAAATCTCGGTCATGATACCCTCATTCCGTGATAGATGAACACTTTTGTCTATTCCACTCGCTCTAATCATACACATCTGAAAACAAGTTCATCAACCTGGAACCTAGTGATCTGCAACACAACTAAGAACTCTGCACTCTATTAAAATCTGTTTACACAATAGTTGTACTGGATTTAGGAGACTTCGGAGCAGTTGAAGCACTCGCAATCATGATCATGCCAGAACAGGTTAGCACCCAGCCACGAGCACGGACCACTGCTAACCCACCTCATGATGCTCTCCATCTTGTCCGTCTCTTGCTTAATCGTGTTATCATTGGTGCCACTGGGAAGAATGACTAGTGGACCAACCATGAATCTAGCGATCTGAGCAGCACCAGTATTTTCCAAGAACTTGCAGACACCATCAACCTGAGCCACAGAGCCAGTGATGACAAGGAGCCTGTAGGTGTCTGCCTGAAGATCATCGTTCCACACCTTGTTAACACTGCTGACGACAACCCCAACATCACCACAGACAGACGTGTCATAGCCATACTTCCTAGAACCACGTAATGTGCCAACAGCAAGCATCACCGAGTCATACACCTTATAATCAGGTCTGATGATGAAAGAACCACCAGTTCTAGCAGCAGTAGAAATAAGCAGAAAAGACATGCCTGATTTATTGTCTGTATAGATCTCATCTACTTTGTCTGCTATATATTTAAAAGTATTTTTGCTGTCGGTAACACATCTGTCAATCGAATCCTTTTTAGTATTTTTAGGTTCGTAAAAAATATTGGGACTTGAAATACGATGCGAAACACAAATACTTGTTTCCTCAGGATAAAGATACTCAAACGAGTAATAATTACGCAGAAACTTAGGACCAGTAAAACAAGCAGCAGTAAATTTTAATGAAGGAGTTTCGTCAGTCATAGTTGCTCGCTCTTCTGAACTAAGTCGTCTGATTGCGGTTTCGGTATTATAGCACAGAAGCAGCCATCTGACTAAACTTGTTCATAAGTCTAGTCAGATGGCTGTCATGTTTCGATACCTTACAGAACCTTCGCCTGATTCTGGTCAGAGACGTAACCCTTGAACCAGTCGGACCAGTCCATGCTAACCTTGACCATTGTTGCCTCCTGCAAGTGTTTGGCGGGGTACCTCATGCATCCCCTTGTGATGGTTCCAGTGTAGTAGATGCATCAGGGCCACACAACTACAGAATATGTGAACTGAACCACATACCAGAAGAACGAAAGCCCCTGCAGGTAGATTTTTCCTGCAGGGCTTTCATCTGGCACCCATGCCTATCACTTCAGGTTCTGAGTGGCCTTCCTGACAGTCACTTTTGAGAGTTGTTAAAAATTCCGGTCTGAGTCTCTAGTGCATCAAGCAAATACTTTGAGACGATACTCCTGATTTTCTTGCTAGAGGTTGTCTGAGTATACTTTGAGTAGCAAATCCTGTCTGTTTCGGATGGATCCTGAGCCGTAATACTGATGGCCCACATATTGAAACTTTGCCTTACCTTGATAGAGATTCGCCCATACGGCCAGGAGTAACGAAAAACAAGAGATAGTGAGAAATCATCTTCATTAACCTCAAAAAGGGGAAGACCTTGGCAGTTGTCAAGAAATGCATCATAAACAGCATTCTTAATGACATTAGTTTTGTTCGTTGACTTCGACCTAAGCATTTTTCTCAATCTCCTGTATGTCCTGAAGGTGCTTGTCTTGGTGAATGAGTCAATCATGTCACCACAAGACATCATAGTCAAGGAAAGATTCTGTGAACTGAGTCACTTACTGTTGTACCTGTCCTCCAGGATAGAAAGGATGACCCCAGCAACAACATCTGGCTGATTATGGAGATAGTCGTGAACATCACCAGTTGTGTGATCCTTGCCATACAACCACACACTATCCTTATAAACACTAAAGACAGAATCTTCATACTCAATACAACAAATGTCATCAGAGACGTCTACACGAGCCTCTGGAAGCATCTTCTTGACAATCTGCTCACAACTCTTCAGGTTGCTGATGTCCAGTGAAGACACCATATACTCCACCCATCTTGAGTCATTGTCATTAAGGAAGCAGATAGCATCTTCAAGATCATCAAGCACGAATCTGTTGACCTCAAAGTCATCAGAACTGAGAATCGTGTTCCGAACTGAAATCTTCAGATCCTTGAAGTAGTTGTCAGAGTCCCTGCGCTCGTTAAGAAAAA
>ERZ773069.645-NODE-645-length-22433-cov-37.516758_pt1 | contig 22433 bp, 18 predicted proteins | sample MGYA00580619_ERZ773069 | MGnify/ENA primary metagenome ERZ773069 (study PRJEB29015, sample SAMEA2738007) | human oral metagenome | biome: human oral; feature: human-associated habitat; material: dental | place: China | collected 2108 ...
GACTATCCGCCATTTTATTAAAGGAAATTCCTAATCGCGCAGCCTGATGTTTACCACGAATGTTAACGCGGCGGTTTAGGTCACCGGCAGCAAGTTTCTCTGCTGTAATAGCGGTCGAAGTGATCGGGCGTACCACTAAACGAGTGACAAACCACACAATTGAAAGTACTAGAATCAGCAACACTGTGAATCCGGTACTTAACACAACATTGATATACGTAATGGTCGATTCAGACTCGCTTAAGTCGTATACCATAAACAGCCCATAATTGGGGTTCTGAGGAATGGATACACTCGTTCCAATAATCAAGGCCGGGTAAGGCTCGCCATTGGATTTTCCAGGTTCTGAAAGCGTCGTTTTCTCCCAAAAAACACCGGGAGAATCCCGCACAGTATCTTTAAAATCTGTGGGTATTACCGAGGCATCTAGAGGCGCGTTATCGCTACTCTGCTCAGGAATAAACCCCTTCTTCGATTGCTGATCCAAGGACACTAAAACCCAGCGCCGCTGAGTATCGCCGCCAGCGTCAAGAACCGTGAGGTTGTGTTTAACAGTACGTCGAACTTCGCTGTCTTCACGCGCACTAATAGGATCCAACACTCTCTGTACAGTCTCAAATCCCTTACTAGTTTCTTCTAACGCCTGGTTCTTTTTATTCTCAAAAAGCGATGTTGCAATCTGGTTAGACAGCGAGGTTCCTACCGCAATAAAAGCAATAAGCATCATGATGCCCGCGCTGGTCACGGACCGAAATTGCAGAGAATGAACCCACAACCGGTGAATTGCACGGAATGGGTTGAGGGTTCGCTTTTTCCGGGGCTTAGACTTAGCGTCCAAGTCCCGACTATCGGAGGCTCCAGAGGTTGCATCAGGTGTGGGCATAGGCAAAGTTACTTTCCAGACATGAAGATGCGCATAGCGGACTGAAATATCACCTTAGGCGGCACCTCCAACGTTCTCTAGGGGTACTTTATATCCGACGCCGCGCACCGTTTGGATAACCTGCTCGGCACCAATATCCGTAAACTTCGCGCGAAGACGCTGCACGTGAACGTTTACCAGAGAATCGCTCACATCGCTGTAGCCCCAGACAGTCTCTAACAGCTCTTGACGGCTCATGGCCTGCCCCGGACGGCGAACCAAAGCTGCAAGAAGGTCGAATTCCAAAGGTGTCATAGGCACTTCAACACCTTTATACTTGAGAGTTCGGCCATCCATATCCATGATGGTATCTCCCACCCGCACCACCAACTGGCGGCTCTCACGCGGGCGCAAACGAGCACGGATACGAGCCATAAGCTCAAGATGTTTGAAGGGCTTCGCGATGTAATCGTCAGCGCCAGCTTCCAGCCCTTTTACCACATCTTCAGTATCGCTTTTAGCAGTCAGCATGATGATAGGCACGTTAGATGACGAACGGATCTGCTCACAGACTTCGATACCGCTCTTCCCCGGAAGCATGAGGTCCAGCAATACCAAATCTGGTGAATGCCGCATAAACGTCTCAAAGGCGCGAGAGCCGTTTTCGCAAAAAACTGCGTTATATCCTTCCTGTGCCAGGACAATGCCGATCATTTCTGCAAGAGCGTCATCATCATCAACGACCAGGACGGTCGAGGTGGTGGTGGTCATGGCGTCTCTCCTCTATATTATTCGGTGATTATAGTAATTATCCTAAGCCCTCAGCCGCCATTTCTGCGACTATTCGCGCATACTCTGTGGTTCTCGCCATCTGAAGTGTGGCCTCATGCGGGTTTATATGTGTAGTATTTGCACGATGTGTTAGCCCAACCGAACGTATCTCGGTTTTCTGTAGTCCAACATCATTCCACAGTCTCCACAATCTCTGTGCTTGCTGCGGTATAGCATCCGATTCTACGATGGGCAGCCAAAGCCTTGCTCCGGATTCTAGTACGGCTGCCGCTATTTCCCAGCGATGCGGGTCGCTAAGAGGCTGTGCCTGAATCAGATTCTGGCTTGCCTCGTCCGGGTCAAAAAGCAGTTCGGCAGGATTATCTGCCGTTGAAAACGTACGGGCTATAGCGCAAGCATCTGCCACAGAGCTGAGGTTCGACGTGCGATCATCAGGATACGTCAAGGGAACCTTGGTGAGGTTCAGCATAGGCGTTATGGTAAGTTCGGCAAAAGTATTGGCGCAGATACGGTAACTTTCGTAGATTTCGCTAACCGGTACCGCTGGGATAGTGCGAAAACCACTCACCGTAGGGATAGTACCCGAAATAATGCGCCCAAGTTCCGGCTCGTCCAGTTGTACCGTAAGACGGGCTTCGGGCTGGTTGAGGGCTTGACGGATAAGAGAGATGCTCTCCCCTAGCCCTTCTAGAAAGGCATCCCGTATATCGCGTGCCGCCCCCGCATCACTGATGGCGCGCTCGCCATTAGGCGCATAGACCCGCGCAGCAAGGGTGTATGGTCCGCACAGCTGAATTTTGAAACTGGGCGCAGCATCCTCAGGCACTGAAGCTCCAGAAGACTCACCGCCTACGACATCGGCAAGTGCGTTAATATCTGAGACATAACGGGATCGCGCACGCGCACTTTCGCGGGTACCGCCGCCTCTAGCGTGAACTAATCGCCATCCATAGGATGCGCCTTCAAGTTCCATTCCAGAGAGCGTGGCAATGGTGCGAGCAAGAGTAGTGCTCTGCCAGCCACGCTCTGGAAGCTCCGGTAAGAATGGAAGATGCGGATGCCCCAACTCACCGCGCACACGATGCAGGGCATCTATTATCTGCGTGCCCGGGAATTCGCCTAGTCCGCTGGCTCGTACCGCAACAGTATCGCGCTCAGCAAGCTCGGTAGCGAACTCACGTTCGGGTGCACGATAATCACCCGGTAGCAGCAGGCGCTCGGGCACATACTGTTTTCGGGTGTTTTCGTCCGCAAATCTGGTAGAGAACGAGGTCATCAAATCTACGCTAGCATCTAATCCGTCTGACGGTCGAGAGAATCATCGTTTTGAGCCAGCTCATCCTTATGCGCGTGCGCTATTTTTTCGTGGTGTCGAATAACCTCGGAAATAATGAAGTTCAAAAATTTCTCCGCAAATTCGGGATCGAGACTAGACTCTTTCGCCATAGCCCTCAGACGAGCTATCTGGGCTTCTTCTCTTCCTGGATCACCCGCAGGCAGGTTATGCTGTGCTTTAAGAACCCCAACGCGCTGGGTGGCTCGAAAACGCTCCGCAAGAATATGAACTAACGCGGCATCGAAGTTATCAATAGAGCGCCGCATCGCGAAGAGTTCTTCGTAAACCTCAGCGGAAACTTCGTCTCCCATGGAGGTGGCACGCGGATCAAATTCTTGCTGGGTCATTATAAGGTCCTTAGGGGTACGAGCATTACACGGCTGCGTTTTCACGAAGATCATCAAGGTCTTCACGAGCGAGTGAGTAAGCACGGGCTATGGTGGACTGTCCTAAAACTCGTGTGCCCTGGTAAAGCACCATAGTTTGCCCGGGTGCTACACCAAAGAGCCCATCGTGCAGACGCACCACGGTCTCTACACGAAGTTTTCCGGGGGTTTCGGCATCGGTATCTTCTGCCCATTCAAGATGCGCGGTACCGCGTACCGGGTCTGCATGTGCACGCACTTGAGCGGTAACATCAAAGGTCTCGCTGCGCACGCCGAGTTTTGGTTCCTGAGCAAGAAAATGTTCTGCTTCCGGAACAGGAATTCCAGCCCAGGTGGCCCGAATTCCGCGGATTTCGTCGATAGAAAGTAACTCACGAGAACCGACAATAACTTCATTCGTTTTTGGTCGGATTTCGAGAACAAAGCGGGGCTTCCCATCAGGCGCCGGAGTGCCTAAGGCTAGCCCCTTACGCTGCCCAACAGTAAATCCTTGAGCCCCAGGGTGTTCCCCCACCACATTGCCGGAGGTGTCTTTAATCATGCCAGGGCGCATTTGAATGTGCTCGCCTAGCCAGGCACGAGTATCGCCCTCGGGAATAAAGCAAATATCGTAAGAGTCCGGTTTCTTGGCAACCGAAAAACCACGCCGTTCAGCCTCCGCACGAACCTCCGCCTTCGAGGGCGTGGTTGCTAGGGGGAACCAGGCGTGTTTGAGCTGTTCGTGGGTAAGAACGCCCAGCACATAGGACTGGTCCTTTGCCCAGTCGGCGGCTCGATGCAGTTCTCGGTTACCGTCGTCGTTGGTGATAACGCGGGCGTAATGACCGGTGACTACCGCATCAAACCCTAGGGAGACGGCACGTTCCAAAAGCGCGGCAAATTTGATTTTCTCGTTACAGCGCATGCAGGGGTTGGGCGTTCGTCCCGCTTCGTATTCGGCGATAAAATCATCAACTACATCTTCCTTGAAACGCTCCGAGAAGTCCCATACGAAGAAGGGTATGCCCAACTGGGCGCATACGCGGCGCGCATCCATAGAATCTTCAAGGGTGCAGCACCCACGAGAACCGGTGCGGAGCGTTCCGGGCATACGAGAAAGCGCCAAATGCACGCCCACTACCTCATGCCCCGCCTCAACGGCACGGGCGGCAGCAACAGCTGAATCGACGCCGCCACTCATAGCAGCCAAAATCTTCACAGAGTTTCCTTATAAACGTTGGGTACGGTTTCGTGGTAAGAATAAATGTGAGGTTCTATTGTACGCTTCTTATTGCATGTGCGCAGGTTCGCCGCAATTATCCGCCGTACCAGCGTTGAGCGTCAGGCAGATGTGAGGAAAGACCCGCTTTTGCTGCCTGTGCATAGGCTTCGGGCAGGGCCGCGAGCAACCGAGCAATGTCTTCGCCGGTGCTGGAATGTCCAAGAGTAAATCGTTGCGCACTGCGGGCGGTGTCTTCGTCCAGCCCCATGGCGAGAAGCACATGGGATGGTCTTGTTACTCCCGCATTACAGGCTGAACCGGTTGAGGTTTGAATCCCCTGCATGTCGAGCAGAAAGAGAATGGTGTCTCCTTCTGCGCCTTCAAAAGTAAAGTGAGCATTTGCAGGCAGCCTTTTTTCACCAGGAAAGGCCTCGGTCGTTGGATCGAAGCCGCTCAGGTGAGCTTGTGGAATAACCGCCTGTACCGCCGCTATTAGCTCATTGCGAAGTGCTGCAATACGGATGGATTCTTCTTCAAGATGCTCAACCACGTGCGCGGCAGCCTCGGCAAATCCTGCGATCGCGGGGGCATCTATAGTGCCGGAACGCACGGAACGCTCTTGCCCGCCCCCGTGCAAAACCGGGGTGAGCTGCGCTGCTCGCGTGGCGATAAGCGCGCCAATGCCCATGGGACCGCCAATTTTATGCCCGGAAATCGCCATCGTATCAACCCCACTGTCGCGGAAGTTAACGGGTACCGCACCGAAAGCCTGCACCGCATCCGTATGCATGGGAATACCGTATTCGGAGGCTATGGCGGCAATATCTTGAATGGGCTGTACAGTGCCAACTTCATTATTTGCCCACATAACGGTAACTAACGCAACATCCGCAGGGTTCTGGGCTATCAGTTCCCGCACGCTTTCGGGATCTACCAGCCCTTGCGAATCCACTGGAATCCAGTCGATAACCGCGCCCTCGGTCTTCTGCAGCCATTCACAGGTTTCTTCCACCGCATGATGCTCAATACTTGATACCAGGATGCGCCGTCGCACCGGGTCTGCTTCCCTGCGTTTCCAGTACATCCCCTTAACCGCAAGGTTGTCTGCTTCGGTTCCTCCAGAGGTAAAAATAACCTCGGCGGCATCGCATCCTATAGCTCGGGCGATACGTTCGCGGGCATATTCAACGGTGGCACGGGCATCGCGTCCGGTAGCGTGCAGCGAGGAGGGGTTACCGCCCGCACGCATCTGCTGTACCATTGCGTCTATAGCAGCTGGCAGGACATCGGTAGTCGCTGCGTGATCTAGATAGACCCGGTTCACTATTTCCTCCTCTGGCGTATTGCCCTTATTTTATCGCTGTTCCTCTAACTTTCGGGAGGAATTCGCCATAAATGCGCCGCAGGCTAAACCTAGTAAGAGTCACGACCGGTAGAAATAGTCGCGGTACACTGGGGTACGTGTTCAAGATTCTTTTCTATACCCCCGAAATTCCGGGGAATACGGGTAACGCCATTCGTCTAGCTGCGGTGACCGGGGCTGAGCTTCACCTCGTCGAGCCGCTAGGGTTCAATTTTGAGGATGCGCATCTGCGCCGTGCCGGGTTGGATTATCACGATCTTGCGGTAGTGACGGTTCATAAGACCCTGCAGGATGCTTGGGAGGTCCTCATGCCTGCGCGTGTTTTCGCCTTTACCACCACGGCAGCAACCTCGTATGCGGATCTTGAATATCGTGATGGCGATGTGCTTATGTTTGGCCCGGAGTCCGTGGGCTTACCAGCCGAAATACAGCAGGATGAGCATATTACAGAACGCGTAAAAATCCCCATGATTCCTGGGCGCCGCTCCCTTAACCTAGCGAACTCCGCGTCCATCGCAATTTTTGAGGCATGGCGCCAACACGGATTCACGGGAGGAAAGATTTAGTTTCATGTGTGCCAACCGCCAGGTTCCCCTACTTTTTGAGGATATAGCCGCCGATCCGATGAACGTCGAGTACACATCACGCGGGTGGGAGCCCGTATATTCGGCGAGCGCTCGATCGCGCATTATTCTGGTGGGCCAGGCACCCGGGCGTATTGCACAAGAGACTCGTATTCCTTGGAATGATGTGAGTGGCCGGTTACTTCGTACGTGGTTGGGCGTAAGCGATGATGAGTTTTATAACCCAGAGCTGTTTGCCCTGATGCCGATGGATTTTTATTATCCGGGAAAAGGTAAGCACGGTGATTTACCACCGCGTAAGGATTTTGCGCCGCGTTGGCATCCGCGGCTGCGCGCCATGATGCCGCATGCACAATTAACCATTCTGGTAGGCGCTTATGCGCAAAAGTACTATCTTGATGGAGTTTCTGCTCCGCGGCTTCGCAGTAACCTTACGGAAACGGTGGCACACGCAGAGGATTATTTGCCAGGTTTTGTGCCTCTGGTGCACCCTTCTCCGCTCAATATTGGCTGGCGCAAGCGTAATCCCTGGTTTGAGGTCGAGAATATACCCGATCTGCGTGAGCGGGTACGTAAAATCTTGGATTCTTAAGAATGGAATATCTGTGCTCAAAGTTCTGTATAGGTTGTTACTGCTACTCTAAATAATTGTCCCTTACGCATTAGTACAGAATCGATTTTCAGGAGTATCTGAATGAGCGACCCCGAGCTTATAGTGAAGTCTAAACAACGCGTTGCCGACCATGGTGAAGTTTATACTCCAGCATGGCTCGTCAATGATATGTTAAGTCTTGTGCAGCAGGAATCAGAGCGTATTGACTCACGGGTGTTGGAGCCTGCATGCGGATCTGGTAATTTTTTGGTACCCATTCTACAACGTAAGTTAAATACGGTAGATATACGATATGGTCAAAACCAGTTTGAGAAAGAACATTTTTCTCTCTTAGCTCTTATGTCCATCTATGGAATTGAGCTCCTGGAAGATAACACCCGCGAGTGCAGAGAGAACCTTATATCTGTGGCTAGAGCATACCATGGTGATACAATCAGTGATACATGGTATGAGGCTGCCGGTAAAGTGCTTGCGACCAATATTGTTCGGGGTGATGCACTTACTATGACCTCGATTCCAGAAGAAAAACCCTTACTTCTTCCTGAGTGGGGTTATTTGGGCAAAGGAAAATTTCAGCGACGTGATTTTAGGTTTGATATGCTGACTCAGCGATCAAACTATTTTCGCAATACTGATGATTCTTTTGAGAGTACAATTTTTGGAAATATCCCTGAGGAATCTATCTTTACCCCTTCAAAAATTTATCCAATTATGACGATCCGAGATATAGCGAGGGTGTAATGTCTGGGTCTATCTTTAAAAACTACAATCCAGATGTATTAACATGCATCGCCAACCTCTCTAATGATGAAGTTTTCACGCCTCCCCAGCTCGCCAAAAACATGCTTGACCGCTTAGAGGCTGCTTGGGCAGTCTCCCATCATGGCGAAAATATATGGTCTAATCCAACAATCACGTTCCTGGATCCCGCGGTAAAAACTGGAATCTTTCTCCGTGAAATTACGAGCCGTCTAATAGTTGGTCTTGAAGAAGTTATTCCAGATCTACAAGAGCGAGTAAATCATATAGCTACCCGTCAAGTTTTTGGCATAGCAATTACTCAGTTAACAGCACTTTTGGCACGTCGCAGTATTTATTGTTCTAAGTCTGCTAATGGTGACTATTCAGTAGTTAGAAATTTTAATTCTGCCGATGGAAACATCTGGTTTACACGCACAGAACATACATGGGCTAAGGAGAAAAATACTCAAAGATGCTACTACTGCGGAGCCAAGAAAGATGAATACGACCGAGGTCCAGACTTAGAAACTCATGCCTATGGTTTTATTCATGCAGATGACATATCAGCCCACCTAAAAGAAATTTTTAGTGATAAAATTACCGGAGATACTGTGAAATTTGATGTAATTATTGGCAATCCCCCATATCAGCTCGCTGACGGAGGTCACAATGCATCCGCAAGCCCCATCTACCAGAAGTTTGTAGAGACCGCATTAAATCTTGAACCACAATACGCGGTTTTTGTGACGCCTTCACGCTGGTTTGCCGGTGGCAAAGGGTTGGACGAGTACCGTCGCCGGATGCTCTCAGACCATCATCTTCGTACTATCGTGGATTACCCAAAGCTCTATGAAGCCTTCCCCGGTGTGAAGATCCGTGGTGGTGTCTCATATTTCCTGTGGGATAAACATCATGATGGTCCGTGCGAGGTTCAGACTATTATCGATGGAAAGCCCACGGGTACTCCGGTTGCACGATACCTTGACGAGTACGATGTATTGATTCGTCGTAATGAAGCAGTCTCAATCCTCAAAAAAGTAGCTTCACATGGTGAAAAAACCGTAAATAACCGTGTTTCTAGTCGTAAACCTTTTGGACTTGCTACCAATTTTAAAGGCAAAGAAACACCTCGTGCTTTGCATGATCCCGTCAAGCTCTATGCAAACCAACGCATAGATTGGATCGAGCGGGAAGAAGTCCACGTCAATACCCAGTGGATCGATCGTTGGAAAGTACTCATGACACGCGTCCAAGGTACAAGTGGACCGGTAGAAACCAAGTTCCTTTCACAGCCCATCGTTGCTGCTCCCGGTACGGCCAACACTGAAACATACCTGGTTGCCGGTCACTTCGACACCGAAGAAGAAGCACAAAGTTACGCATCATATTTACGTACCCGCTTCGTCCGTTTTCTCGTATCACTACGTAAATCCACACAAGATGCACCTCGCAGAGTCTACGCATTTGTGCCAGACGTTCCCTATGACCATACCTGGACAGATACAATGCTGTATGAACGCTACGGGATCACACATGAAGAAATAGAATTTATTGAATCAATCGTCCATGAACACGAAAACACCACTAGCTCTTCCTCCAACAAAAAATAACGAGAATCCATGTCTACGTCACCATCACCCTCAAACAGTTCTAACCCGCTTGATAGAAGTTCTCTAGAAACTCGATTATTTCCTGATAAGCCTAATTCCCTTCGTATTTATGCATGGTCACCTAAAAATCCATCGCCGGAATACGAAGGACTCCTGAAAGTAGGAATGACGCGCCGTGACGTTAATAAGCGTATCCGCGAATCTCAGGGTCAAATGCAGGTGAAATATACTCTGCATGTTGATGAGCCAGCTTATCGCATAGATGGCTCTTCTTTCACTGATGATGATGTACGCAAAATTCTAGTCAGCCACGGTTTTCTAAATCCATCTCGCGGTTCCGCAAGAGAATGGGTGAAGTGCTCCCCCGATGATGTATTAGATGCTATAGAACAGGTACGGACAAACAGCAGCTTTGCTATACGTACTCGTCACAGTTTTCCCATGCGAGCCGAACAGCAAAAAGCTGTAGATAAAACTCTGAGTTACTACCGCTCTATATGGGCAGAAAACCCTAATGCTGTACCTCGTTTTCTCTGGAATGCCAAAATGAGGTTCGGTAAAACATTTACCGCCTATCAGCTTGCGAGACAGATGGATGCAAAACGTGTACTCGTCCTCACGTTTAAGCCCGCTGTAAGCGATTCTTGGCAAAGTGATCTTGAATCACACACAGACTTTACAGATTGGAAGTTTTTCTCTGCAAAGTCCAAAGATTTTGAAGCTGTTAACGCAGATACTTATAGTCCTTTTGTGTACTTCGGGTCTTTTCAAGACCTTCTTGGGCGGGACGGAACAAGAAACATCATCAAGGCAAAGAACGAATGGATTCACAGTATAAACTGGGATCTCGTCATCTTCGATGAATACCATTATGGAGCATGGCGTGACTCAGCCAAAAACCTATTCTATAAGGATCAATCTGCTATTAATGCTCTACAAGAGACCCTCTCTGAAGATGAAATTGCTGAAGAGAAAGTTCTAGGCACCAAAGAAGCCTTAAACATTTTTGCGGAACATCTAGGTGAGCTGCAGAGCTCCGAGGAAGACTTTCTACCTATTACTACTAATGCATATTTATACCTATCTGGCACTCCCTTTAAAGCACTTGCCTCAGGGGAATTTATTGAGGAGCAGATATTTAACTGGACCTACACAGATGAGCAACGTGCTAAAGCTGAATATGCCCGAAAAAATCCTACAGTTCCTAACCCTTATGCTTCCCTTCCAGAAATGCGTCTTTTGACCTATCAAATGCCAGATGAACTATTATCTGTAGCTAGTCAAGGTGAATTCGACGAATTCGACCTTAACGAGTTTTTCTCTGCAACTGGATCTGGGAAAGAAGCATCTTTCAAGCATGAACATGATGTCCAGAAATGGCTTGACATTATTCGTGGAGCATATTTCCCAACTCAAATTGATGCTCTAAAGTCAGGTGCTCGGCCGCCCTTCCCTTATTCAGACGTGCGCTTACTCCCATATATGCAACATTCATTCTGGTTCTTGCCTAAAGTCGCTTCTTGCGAAGCTATGGCGAACCTACTAGCAAAACCACACAACAGTTTTTGGCACAGCTACAATGTCCAGGTTATTGCTGGATCACACGTAGGCACAGGTTCTGCAGCTTTGTCACCAGTACGTGAAGCTATTTCAGACGGTCATACTACAAAAACTATAGTTCTTTCTTGCGGAAAGCTAACTACAGGCGTTACGATCAAACAGTGGTCAGCAATTTTAATGCTACGTAATTTGCAGTCCCCTGAGACTTACTTTCAAGCTGCGTTTCGTGTGCAATCCCCCTGGATCGAGAAGAATCCAGATGGAGACGACCCCAATAAAATTGAGATCATGAAACCAGTATGCTTTGTGTTTGACTTTGCGCCGACTCGTGCACTACGGCAGATTGCAGACTATGGAGCCCAACTCTCACCAGATACTTCTATGCAAAGCCCTGAGTCTTCAATTGAAGATCTTGTAAGCTTCCTGCCGATTTTGGCGTACGATGGCTCCAAAATGACACCTGTGGATACGACCGCCATTCTGGATATAGCTTTGTCAGGAACTTCTGCAACCCTTTTGGCTCGTAAATGGAAGTCAGCTCTTCTGGTAAATGTAGATAATGGCACTCTCCAAAAAATTATGTCTGATCCTCGTGCTCTAAAAGCAGTTATGAGCATTGAAGGATTTCGAGCTCTCGGCATAGACATATTTGAAACCATTATCAACAAAAGTGAATCCGTTAAAAAAGTTAAGAAAACAAAAGGAAATCAGTTAACAGCAGCTGAGAAGAAATCTTTGAAAGAAGATCAAAAAGACTATAAGACAAAACGTAAGCAAGTGCAAGAAAAGCTTATTAAGTTTGCAACTCGAATTCCTGCATTCATGTATCTGACAGATTACCGAGAAAATACGCTGCAGGATATAATCAGTAAACTAGAACCAGAGTTATTCAAATCAGTTACCGGGTTATCAGTCGGCGAATTTGAGCATCTAGTAACTCTTGGGGTTTTTAACTCAATGCATATGAATCAAGCTGTTTTCTCATTTCGCCGCTATGAGGACTCTTCTCTCTCATATACTGGGATTCAAGCCCACTCTTTAGACAAGAAAATTGGTCTTTACGATACAGTTGTATCGATTCAAGAATTACGAGACAAAGAGGATTAGCAATATATTATAAATATAGAAGAGTGTGGTATTAATTCTATTAATATAGTTTTACCCACACTCCTCTATATTTAGATTACCTAGGCGTTACGACGCTTCCTAATTTCTTCAACCGCCTGCGGGATGACAGTGAAAAGATCCCCAACGACGCCGAAGTCGGCGATCTCGAATATGGGCGCGTCCGCATCCTTGTTGATGGCGACAATGGTCTTTGAAGTATCCATGCCGACCTTCTGCTGGAGAGCCCCCGAAATACCCACGGAAACGTATAGTTCGGGAGAAACGCTCTTGCCGGTTTGCCCAATCTGAGTAGAGTGATCCAGCCATCCTGCGTCTGTGACAGCGCGGGTCGAACCGATCGCAGCACCGAGCGCATCCGCCAGATCCTCAATGGGGGCTAAATTTCCGCCGATACCGCGGCCAGCCGCCACAACGGTAGCTGCTTCTTCAAGGTTGGGGCGGGCAGATGTAGGCTTCTCGGTTATTTCGGTGATGCGCACCGTGTCGTACTCGGGCAGAGTATAGGTGGTGAGTACGCCCTCCCCCACCGCAGTAGGTGCCACCGCCGTATCTACCGAGTTGGGGCGTAGGGTTACCAGCGGCAGACCCTCAACCCGCACGGTGCTGTCGTACTCCCCCGCCAAAACGTTCTTATGAATATTGAGCGCATCATCCACTTCATGAGCGCCCGTCACAACGCCTACAGGACGAGATCCCGCCTCGGAATTCCCGAGGCGCACGGCCACGCGCCCCAGAAGCTCAATCGAGTCAATATCATGCGGGGCAAGAACCACATCAGGACCAAACTCAGTAATAGCCTGTACGGCGAGTTCCACGCGGTCAGCAGGCAAAGCATCTGTCATGGATTGCGCTGGGGCAAAGACACGTGCCGCGCCCTGTTTAGCGTAAAACTGCGCAATATCAGCGGAGCCTTGGGCGAACGTCATTACTCCCAGTTGAGTTCCGCCCTGTCCAACACCAGCGCGCAGTCGTGCCAACGCTAAAAGTTCTCGATCCACACTGCTAGGTTCGGTCGCAAAATTCGTTGTGCCGCCTATAACCAGCACACGGTATGCAGTCGTCATCGTTATCTCCTGTACTGGTTAAATGAGGTTTCGGGATGCCAAGAATTCGACCAGCTGTATGCCGCCGTCGCCTTCATCCACGATGGTTTCACCTGCGGTGCGTTCTTCCCGCGCCTGCGCTTCGATCACGGTAACGGCCGATGCGCTGCCGCCGAACTTAGCAAGCTCATCCGCAATATCCGCTGCGTTCACGGTCGTAATAGGCTTCTTTTTTGCTGCCATCAGCGCCTTAAAGTTGGGGTATCGCGGAGTGTTCACTTGATCGGTCACAGAAATCAAAGCTGGCACTTCAGTTTCACAATGCTGTGAGCGAGCATCCAGGTCCCGGCGTGCCCTAACAGTTCTGCCTTCAACGCTCAGCGACGCTACTTGAGAGATTCCGGGGCGCCCCAAAAGTTCGCTCACCTGAACGGGCACCAATGAAGTCTCACCTTCTGTTGATGCCATGCCCGTCAGAATCAGGTCGAAGGTGCCGTGTTCCTGCTCATAGGTGGAGAGCGCAGCGGCTATGATGCGTGAGGTCGCCAGAGCATCAGCCCCTGCGAAAGCATCGTCGAGAATGTGCACGCCTTCGTGTGCACCCAGCTGCAGCGCACGGCGCAGCCCCTTAGAGGCATCTGCTGCGCCTAACGTAAAGGCGATAACTGCAGAATTCGCTGCATCGGTATCTTCCGCTTCGACGATCTGCATGGCGGCTTCTACAGCATATTCGTCAAGCTCACTCATCACCGATTCGCTGCGATCTACCCGCAAAGTATCGTCAAGTTTTTGTTCAAATTGGGTGTCTGGCACGTACTTGGTAAGTACGGCGATGCGATATGCGTTTTCGCTCACGCTCATCCTCCTGCGCCTCATGTGTGTGCGGCGCGTCTGTGGGGTTTAGTTAGGTTTGGCTATATTCTACCTTGCCGTGAAATCTTCAGTCAGGAAAACCCGGATATGAGAGCGGTATATTCCTGAACACAGCAGACAAAGGAGAGGCGGCGTTTCTTCATGTGAAACGCCGCCTCGGGCAGTTTTATAGCTCTGTTAATGCTGATTATCGGCGTCGCCGAGCGTCACCTTGATGTTCTTTGTCTCTGACCCCCGTTTAATCTTCATATCCACTGTGGCACCTGCTGCTTGTGCACGCACCACGCCGTTGAGGGTCTTACTCTGTTCGATGCGGTGACCATCCGCCTCGACGATAACATCTCCCTTCTGCAGACCAGCCTTTTCTGCGGGGCTTCCGCTAGAGATATTGGTGACCCGCACACCATCCGGGAAGAACCGAGATTCTCCCTCGTTGGTCTGCCCAGGGGCGCTTTCAATATTCGCGCCTAGGTACCCATGGGTTGCTTTGCCTTTGCTAATAATTTCGTCAGAAATGCGCTTAGCGTAGTTCGAGGGAATGGCGTACGCGATGCCCTCATTACCGCCGCCTTCAGACTCGATCTGAGAGTTGATGCCCACGAGCGCCCCGCTGGAGTTCACCAAAGGACCGCCCGAGTTACCGTGGTTCACTGGCGCATCGGTCTGAATCATGGGAATGTATACGCCGTCTTTTTCTGCTTCTGCAGCACGGTCGGTGTTCGAGATAACGCCCGCAGTCACGGTATCCTGCAGGTTATGTGGCGAACCAAGCGCCACCACGGTTTCACCAGGAACAACTTTCGAGGAGTCGCCAAAGGTAATGGGTTTAAGGTCTAGCCCACTGGGGTCAATCTTAATGACCGCAAGATCCGAGGTTACATCGGTACCCACGATCTTTGCCACGCGAATACTTCCGTCATGCAAACGCACTTCGACTCTAGAGGACTGCTGGGTACCGTTTGTAGAGACTACGTGATTATTGGTGAGAATGTGTCCCTGGTTATCGAGAACTTCACCTGTACCAACGCCGTTGCCGTCGGTCAGCTTTGATCCTACAGTGACGGTCGAAGGAAGCACCTTCTTAGCTGTATCGGTTACGACTGTGGGATTTGTTGCGCTGCCTCCAGCATTTCTGCCGGTGACGGATGAACTATTGCTGCTTGTAGATGCGGCAATACCGCCTCCAACACCAGCACCTACGCCGCCGCCCACAAGGGCTGCAAGCAGAGCAGCGGTAAGTACGACACCGGTTCCATATTTCTTCTTGGGCTCTTGCTGAGGATTCTGCCCCTGCCCGGAGTATTGGTTCTGATATCCATTCTGGGGGTTCTGGGAGCTCTGTTGATACCCGGAAGTTTGGTAATTTTGCTGGTAGCCCTGCTGTTGATAACCCGTATTCTGGTAGTCCTGTTGAGCATAGGATCCGGGTGCAGACTGCTGCATCGGACGGGTTGCATCGTTATAACCGTTAGCGCCAGAATCTTGGTCCCAGCCACCAGGGTATTGGGTCATTGTGGTCTCTCCTTGAGGGGCTCTCAATAAATCTTAGGTGATATCTAAATAACCATATTGGCGACAGCGCCAACAGGCACGCGTCTTTTTCTACTGTAAACGCAGTTCTTGTTTTATACCTCCGTTTTCTCTGAGGTTGCACCCGGAATTTCCTGGGAGTTTGCTGAGAACCCTCAATTTCCGGGGTAACTCCACAAACATATTTCAAGAGGTACAGCCTTCCAGAGTCAACTTCACAGCCTACGCTTAAAGACGGGCTCTAAGGTTTAACGAGATCGCATCAAGAAAGGAGCAGACATGCTGACAGCACTCATTATTGGTACCGTGCTGGCCGTTATTCTTGGCTTAGGTACCGGCCTGGTAGCCTGCTGTGCAGGTATAGTGCATCGTCGTTTGGCGCGTGCTCAGTCTTGTTCTTCTGCGCTTGAGCAGCAACTTAGCTCGGCGACCAGCTTATAAAAATCACGAAGATCTTAGTATTACACGCACCAACGACGAAAGCTCGTAATACAAGCTAAGAAGTGCCGTCTACTAAGTGGGGTAACGTCACCTTTTCTTAAGCTTCGTAGAGTCTCTAACAACTCGTGGTGCAGCTGAGTCATATCGCAAGGTGATATTTCTTCAGAAAAATTCCCTTAAGCCGGTCTAAAACAGGATATGTTTATTGGTATGACTATTCATCGCCGAAACCCTGTCTCTCAAAATTTTTATGGTGCCACATCTAGACCCCGTTTACCTCAAAGACCTCTGCCCCGTATTGTGGTCGCCCTCATGCTGTCTTTCGTATGCGCATTAGCAGGTATCGGCGCTAGTTTCATTGCTTACCCGACGGCGGCCCACGCTCAAGCACCTTTCGAGGTCACGCTAAATCCACAAACCCCTATTATTGACCGGGACCGAGCTCTTAATGCCCTATCGGATGGGCTTGAAGACGAGCTCACCGAAGGTTTGAGTACCAGTAATGCCCTTCACTCGGTAGAAGCCTATATGGTGTTGGTCTCCGGGACCAATGGCAAACCGCTCAAGGAGTGGGGTCAAGAATTCCTGAGTCTCAACCATGCTCGCCCACGCACAGTAGTTTTGCTTATCGATACGTCTAAGAATCAAGGCACTATTATCAGCAATGACCAGAGTTTTATGAGCGATGCATGGGCACATGCCCTGTACGTTAAAGATAATTCGGGCTCCCAAAACAGCAGTATCAAGCGTGTTATCGCTGATCATGGTCTTTACGGTACCGCCGGGCGCATGTTCACTGATATTTTTATCGGGGATCATGACTACTCCGCGAGCAATGACGGCAATATCCCCCAAGGGCTAAGCGATATTTCCGAAGCCGATGGCTGGTTCGAAAATTTTCTTGTTGCCGCAGGCGTGTTGGTTTTTGTCCTGTTTATTCTGCTTGGAATTCCTGTCCTCATCATCCGCATCGTACGTAAAAACCGTCGAAAAACGGCAGAATTACAAAAATGGCAGAACGACCTGCCGCTCCGCGATCCTTCGCAGGTACAAGTTCCTCAGCAGTATCAAATGCCGAATCGTCCCGGGCACCATATGGTGACGGATACGGAATATATGAAGAACCGCGGCTACGATCTGAATTAGCCAATATTATTCATCCAATGAGTACCGCATCGTGAACAAAAGCGGTACTCCTGGAGTAAATAGTCGACGACCATACCCTGAGAATTAGCCCGGAATTTCTTCAGATATGTACGCTCTGTGATGACTACAGCTCATGACAGGTTGGTGACCGGTAAGATGGAAGTACGTGTGGGTTTATTCCTCCCACGCCGTGGATAATCACCGCGCGGCATATGCGAAAGAATGGGAGTCTTCCTTTGAGTAATATCACGAATGCTGACCGTCCGTTTGGTTCTCGGCGCATCCGACGTGCCCTCAGCGTAGGTGCTTTAGCTTTTGGCACCACTATGCTTTCCGTCGCGCTACCGGTGGCGGGCTCTTCGTTCTTGACGCCCGGTATCAGTACCGCGCAAGCCCAAACTCCCATGACTATCACAGGTAGAGTACAAGACACGACCAATGTCTTGGGCGATACCTCAGAACTTAACTCTAAAATCAGCGAACTCTCTAAAAACCACAATATTGATCTGCATGTGCTGACTATTGATAAGTTTGAAAGCCCCGAAGAGGCTAAGGCATGGACTGAAGAGACAGCGAAAAAGAACAGCTACGGTAATGCGGACGCCATTCTTGTCATAGCGACAGAAAGCCGCCGTGCTTACTTCGCCGCTGGGAGTAATAAGGCGCTCAGTTCTGATCAGCAGTCGGAGGTGTACCAAAAATACATCAAGCCAAAACTGCAAAGCGGGGATTACAAAGGTGCAGCTCTTGAGGCGGTCAACGGTATTAACGCTCAAAAAGGGGGCATTAGCCCCGCTGTCGCTATAGGCGGCGGCGCCCTAGGTGTAGCGGGTGTAGCGGGCGCTGGGTACTACATTATGAAACGCCGTCGCTCCAAAAACGAGCCGGGAAGTACGCCTGCATACTCAACATCTAAAGTACCTGAAGTTTCGTTGGAGGAACTGCGCACCCGTGCCGGTGCCGCACTTGTTCAGGCAGATAATTCTATGGTGCAGTCGAAGCAGGAACTTGAATTTGCCCGCGCCCAATACGGTAATGAACACGTCAAGCCTTTTGAAGAGGAACTAACGCGCGCCCAAGAGCTCATGCAGGCATCATTCCATCGCCAGAAACTTCTCAATGATGATGTTCCGGACACCGTTGCGGAACAGCGCGCTTGGTTGAGCGAAATTATCGATAATTCTCAGGAGATTTCTGATATTTCCCGAGATCAGGCGCAGAAGCTCTCTGAAATGCGCAATCTTGAGCACGAAGCTCCCCAGGCTATTGCTAGGCTCCAGGGGCGTATACCGGAACTTCAGCAGATAGTCGAAACCGCGCAGCATACATACGCGCGACTCAAAGACCAGTACTTGCCGAGTGCGTTGGAACCGGTCAGTAAATCTGCAGCTCTGCTGGATTCACACCAACGCCTGGTGACTCAGGAGCTTCAGGAGGCATCTCGTCTAGTGGATACTTCCCGGTCCGAAGCTGTTGTACACCTGCGCAACGCCGAAGAGTCTGCGGCTCAGATTACCTCGCTGGCAGAAGCAGTCAGCAATCACGCATCAGCCTTGGAGTCTGCGCAGTCCAGCCTTAGTACCGATATTTTGAGTATTCAACGTGACGTGGCTGAGGCTAAGAGCCTCGCGGAGTCTCAGAACCGTGCCGAACTCGCCGCGACGGCAGCCGGTATGGAGGCTATTCTTGGGCAGGTTTCACAACAGGCACAAGAACGCCCGAATGATCCTATTGCCCTCACGGAACAACTGCATCAGCTCACAAGCGAGCTGAATCGTTCCATGTCATCGCTTCGCGCCGACCGTGAGCGTGAGCAGGCGGCTAAAGAAAGTCTGTCTCGTACCTTACGTTCTGCAGAGGCTCAGGTGCGCAGCGCATCGGACTTCATTAACAACCGTCGGCGCGGTGTCGGTTCACAAGCCCGTACCTATCTGTCTGAGGCGCAAACCGCCCTGAACGATGCACACCGTTTGCGGGAGTCCGACCCGGTAAATTCGCTCAACAGGGCATATGAAGCTATTTCTTTGGCGAGCGATGCGCAGAACTCCGCAAATCAGGATGTCAACAACTACTGGGATGATAACCGTTATGGTCAAAGCTACGGCGGCGATTCCCTAGCGCAAGGCATGCTCTTAGGTGCTATTTTTAGCGCGATGGGCTCACACTCTGCTTCAGCATCCACCGGTCATCACTGGGGCGGCGGTGACTCCGGTGGAGGCTGGGACTTCGGAGGCGGTGGCGGCGACTTCGGCGGTGGAGACGGCGGCAGCTTCTAACCTACAAGAGCATAGGTGTGTCAGAAACGTGTTAGGGCTCTCGTTAACCTCATGTTCTTGTAACCGTCACCTTATAGGCGATATTTTCCCAGTAATTTTTCAGGCTGACCCACGATAATAAGAAAAGTTGCGGCGCTGTACGTGCGAATAAGCTCCTTCCCGGTGCCGCGTGAAAGAAAAGGAAATAACATGGTAAAACAGTCCATTTTCGGTCGTATCGCACAGCTAGCAAAGGCTAATATTAACGCCCTCATTGATGCGGCAGAAGACCCGCAGAAAATGTTAGATCAGATGGTTCGTGACTATACAAATAACATTGTAGAAGCAGAAGCAGCTGTGGCTCAGACTATTGGTAACCTGCGTCTTCTGGAGCAGGATCATGCCGAAGACCTGCGCGACGCCGATGAGTGGGGTTCTAAGGCTCTGGCTGCCTCCAATAAAGCCGATGAGTTCCGTGCTGCAGGCGACACCGCTAACGCGGATAAGTTCGATAATCTCGCAAAGATTGCTCTGGGCAAGCAGATGCAGGCTGAACGTGAGGCAAAGGCCGCAGAACCGCAGATCGCATCGCAGACCCAGGTGGTTGAGCAGCTCAAGGACGGCCTTACCAAAATGCGTGCAAAGCTGGATGAGCTCAAGTCCAAGCGTGATGAGCTTAACGCTCGCCAGAAGACTGCCGCTGCTCAGTCTCAGGTGAATGATGCTCTCAAGGCATTCGATGTTATGGACCCCACGAGCGAGGTCTCACGCTTTGAAGAGAAGGTTCGCCGCGAAGAGGCTCGCGTGCAGGGTCAGCAGGAACTTGCAGCTTCCTCCCTGGACGCTCAGTTCAATGACCTTGAAGAGCTTGGTCGTCAGTCTGAACTTGATGCGCGTCTTGCGGCTCTCAAGAACAAGAACGCATAGTCTTAGCCTGATAGGCTGCTAGATTACGCAGATGCTCCCCAGCCTTAGGTTGGGGAGCATCTGCGTTTTACGTTCTACGCTGAAAACCTGATTCTAGAGCTTAGAGACACGGTACAGGAACGCCGCCATGGCCTCACGTGAGGTAGCTTCGCCAGGTCGGAAAGTGCTGTCAGGCCAGCCAGTAGTAATACCCTGATCTGCCATCCATGAGATTTCCTTATAGAACATAGTAGAGGGGTTTACATCAGCAAACTGCTGTGCACCCGGTGCATACGCGGGAGAACCGTTGAAACGGTAGAAAAACGCCGCCAGTGCCTCACGGCTGATAGCATCATGTGGGCGGAAGGTACCGTCAGACCATCCGGTCGTAATTCCCTGCTGTTTAAGCCACACGATTTCCTTATATGCCGGGTGGTTCGACGTAACATCTGGGAACGGAGAAGTCGCGGGAAGCTCCACGGCAGGGCTACCCGCAAGACGGTAGAGATACGTTGCCACCTGGGCGCGATTTACAGCGCTGTACGGACGGAAAGTGCGATCGGCAAAACCGGTCATAATGCGGCGATCCGAGTTCCAACTAATCTCTGTGTAGAACGGATTCGTGGTCGGAAGGTCGCTGTACCCTGCGCCAAAACGGTGACCGCCTGTATCGAGGGATTGCGCCATGATGAGCGGCAGGTCATAATCTTGGTGGCTAAAACCTGGGATCAGTTTCATCTGGGTATTGGTAAAGCCGCTGTTGCGGTACGCAGCGTAGCCCTGTTCAACAGCACCTCGGGCGCTCCACGTTGGAGGGTTCGTTGTACCAGAAGTATCGGCGGCGCCGACCCACCAGTACATAGGCTGGTTCTTAATGTTCTGCGGTGCCTCGGTCTGCATGCGTTCATAACCGCCGCCCGCGACGAGGATAGAACCGCCGCCAGAGCGCCAAGTGCCCTGACGATCCGCATTCAGTTCATAGGTGATAAACTCGGCGCCTCCGGAATAACCCATCGTCCACACCTGTGAGGGGTCGATGCCGTTACTCGAAATAAATTGCTGCGCAAAGGAGCGGAAATAGTCGCCGTTGGCGTCAAGGTTTTCCCACCAGGTAATGCCGTTACCGGATGCATTTTTATCTGGAGACACAACGGGTACAAAAACCATGTTGCGGGCATTTGCGATACGGCCCATAGCGGGGAGCATGCCCTGCTCGGGGCTGTGAATCTTAGACTGGTCGTTACGCCAATAGTCGCCGTCAATATAGAAGACTACGCCCACGGGTTTTGACCAGTCGATCCCGTTTGCATACACGTGGTACTGAGAGTTAAGGCCGTTCGGGGCGGTGTAGCTGCGGTATGTGCCGGATGCGACGGTTGCATGGGCGGGTGCATTAAGGGTAGCGCCCACAATAGCGGGTACGGTGAGTGCGGCCAGGGTTCCGGCACGCATCTTTCTGATGCGGGTCATAGATAGTCCTCGGTTCTCGATTTTCTTGTCGCTATGTGCTGAATAATGTGCGCTGAATTCAGCCGCTATGTTTGTGTTGTGAGTGATAGACTCCGGCAGGACTAATTCCGCCTACGGAGCAGTGATAATCTGCTGGGACTTGAGATTAGTCCCCTCAGATTTGGGAGCTTTACGAAGTCCGCAATAGCGGAGTAAAGCGTTCAATAAAGTTAAATTACCAGTTAAATAATATTAAATAAAAATATAGGTGAAATTTTCGGTATGGTATGCCGATCAAGAGGTTCTTAAGAATTGACGTTTGGCAAGAATATATATGAGAGACAATGTACACCTGCTATCACAGCAGAATCGCACTATATCGCGGTTTGTAGCTTTTTCTAATTCTCAATAGATTTTTAAAGTAAAGGTGTCCTGCTTTTATTCTTATACCATTGCGATAATGGTCACATGGTTATAGAGAATCTACTTCTGGGACGACCTGAAGGGTTCGCCCAGAAGCTCACGGAAAGATATTTATTCTGTTCGTGAACTTCTGGGTTTTACATGTTGGGCCAGGTCGGGTGCAACCGACCCTCACTATCCCCCACCCCCAC
>ERZ773069.649-NODE-649-length-22317-cov-4.543078_pt1 | contig 22317 bp, 22 predicted proteins | sample MGYA00580619_ERZ773069 | MGnify/ENA primary metagenome ERZ773069 (study PRJEB29015, sample SAMEA2738007) | human oral metagenome | biome: human oral; feature: human-associated habitat; material: dental | place: China | collected 2108 ...
TGCTCATCAGTTCCTTTCCAAGCTTTTGATAGTTCAATCCGAAAGATTTTTGATTTGACCTTTGTACTGGTCAAGCTTTTTTGTAACACCTTGTTCGATAAATATCTATCTGTAGCGAGCCTCCATTGGTGTTAAATAATTGTTATACGAATGAGGCCTGATGTAGTTGTACCAATTGATATATTTTGTAGTAAGTTCATCCATTGCCTCTGTACCAGTGAAACCGGCTACATTATAAAAATTACTTTTAAAAGTATTATAGAATCTTTCCATAGCTGAATTGTCGTAAGGGCAGCCTGCTTTACTCATACTCCGGGTTACATTGTTGTCCTTGCAGAAATTTACAAACTCCCAAGAAGTATACTGTACACCTTGATCTGAATGTAAAATAACAGAAGGATATTTTTCCTTCTCTAAAGCCTGAGTAAGTGTATCTATAGCTAATTGTGTGTTTATATAGTCGCCATTAACAGAAGCTATTGCAACTCGGTCGTATAAATCTATTATGGAGCAGTTGTATCTAAATTTACCATTTGGCTGGCGCATGTAAGTAAAATCTGTGCACCATACTTTATTTTTGCAATTAACTTTGAAATTTTGATTTAAGAGATTGTCAAAAATCTTATGCTTTTGTAAAGTCTTCACTGTAACGTACTGACATTTTTATGTCCTCCTTGGATAATAAATATTATATATTATTCGAACAGAGTGTTACAAATTAATTATATCCGTACATATTCCGGATTCGCAGGATGTCATTCTTAAGGAGCAGCTTGAAAAAGACGCTACAGCTTTCTGGGAAGAAAAATTCCGACCGGAACCAGAACAGTATACCGAATTAATGGACACCAGAATCCAGCTTCGACCGAATTTTCGTGACAAGCTGATTGAACGGTTAAAAAATACTTTTGGCAAGCATTATGATTATCACCGTCGTGATATTGCTGCAGATGAGGTGGATTATCTCAACGTGGAAGATCCAGATGTCTTTTCCCATCGTGCATGGGAACTTGAATATCAGAAAAAACAGGAAATGCGACAAAATCAGCCTGTCAAATCTATAAAAAAATCGTATGATATGGAATTATAATAATTTGAAACCTGAAGTTTTCACATTTATAAATAAAAAGCTGAATAAGTGGATTTTCGTTCCACTTGTTCAGCCCTTTTTTACTTATTATAGTTTATCCTCTCGGCGGAAATGGATCATTTCCATATGAGTCTCTTTCTCTAATTTTCCCATTTCTTCCATGAATAAACAATTCTGATTCTTGATTTCGTACAATCTCTCGTGCTCTCTGTATAGCTTCAGCCTGCGTATCTGTTCTGATTGTTGCTCTTGTGTTATTCTCGCCCTTAACTTGCCATCCACCCTCTTTATGTGGTGTTACATGTTGATTTTTTCCCATCTATACTACCTCCAACAAATCATGAATTTCTTGTTTCCAATTATCATTATGAATGATTCGCACATCTTGCAAATTTCCTTTCAGAATCTCTGCTTTAGTGAGTTTTGAAAGTTCTTCCCAATTTTTGCCAAAAACATATGTAGCATTGTTAGGATAAACGCTTTCCAGAACAAATATATTCCTATCCGCAAATCCAAAAATCACATAACCTCTAAATCCTAATTTCCCATATGCTCTGAAATCAGGCTGAAAAGAATTTATAAACTCACATTTATCAATCAGCACCTTTTTTGCAGTCTTACTACTCTTTTCAGATACTTTTTTTAAATCATCTTGCATTCTTTCCCACGGATAATCCCCGCTTGGTAACACTTCCCAATTTAACCTTATAATTCGAGTAGGCATCACGTTTTCAAAGTTCTCAGTTAATACTTCACATTCCTCAAAATTAGTAAGAAAAATGTTAATCGTATTAATCAACAGTTTCTCATTATTTTGACAATATGAAATAGGATCCGTCATTACCATCAACTGTCCTTGTTCATCATATTTCAAAAACAACTCCACATTATATGGTTCAAACTCTATTCTTGCATATCTCTCACGAGGAATGCTAACAAAATCCGTTACCTCTCTTGTTTCTCCACGACCGACCCATTCATGTCGGGTCCACCATAAAATCTGTGAATACTGTTCTTTCGGTTTTGTTTTATCCTTAATATAAAAAGGCTCTGCATTTCTCTTCATCGTTGGGTTTAACATAGAAGGTAAAATTCTTTCACCTTCGGTTAAATTCTCTGAAAATCCCAGTTTCAGTAACACATTCTTAAATCTCGTTGCATCACGTAGAGCCATTACCAGGTTCTTACCCTCTTCAACATGGCTCAAACATGATAAGCTATTAATTCTTTTCTTTTTAATAACCATATTGTTTCCTCCGTTTAATATAAAATATATCTATATGAAAAGGAGAAATGACCAAAGTACTTATAAGTTTAATGGCGCAATAGTTACCATATTACTACCATTTTGTCATATGTTTATGCCCCCTGTGTTAAATTTCTGTTGAAAGTTTGCAGTAACCATGGTATCATAGTGATGGATTATTTTATATTGCGCCATGGTCATTTCGTCCATGGTTACTACATTTCGGTGGATATCCACCATCTGAACCAAAGTTGGTCCTTTGGTTCTTTTTTTATTTCAAATCCTGAGTATTCGGAATAGCTCCAAACACTCCTTGTAAGTATTTTACAGCAATATTATCATTACTTCTCACATTTGGATAATCGCTTAATCTGCACATTCTCGTTTCTCCATACTGGTTCTTATCTGTAAACCATACCTGATCTCTCCGTACTCCATCGAGTAACAATGTATTATGTGTTGTACAGATTAACTGTGCATGATGCGGGTTAGATTCGTCGGAATTAAACAAACCAACTAGAAGCTTTACCAAATTAGGATGCAAACCATTCTCTATTTCATCAATAAATAATGTACTTCCAGCATCCAATGTCTCAAAAATAGCAGGCAAAACTCTCAACATTCGAATAGTTCCATTTGATTCATACTTCAAAAACGGAAGTTCTATCTCTCCAACTTGTTTATGATCTTTGTAAGTAGCATGAAGTGATTGAACACTTACATGTATGTTTTTGATAACTAGCTCTTTATTCTCTAAATCATCGTCGCTCAGTACATGTTTATCTATTTTTGATTCCAAATCAACCTTTAAATTTGTCAATGTTGGATCAGCTATTTTTAAATACTTAAGATATCTTTCTATTGCTTCCTCATTAGTATTTTCTTCATCAAAATCTGGTGCATTTCCAACTGAAGCCATATTTATTACACGATAATTCATTATCTCATTCAGAATCATACTTGCTAAAGGATTATTTAACATAGCAGCCATTGCCAAACATAATGCATCTTCTCTAACAACGGATACCATATTCTTGAAAGTAGCCAATCCGGAACGAAGTACTATATCTTCATATTTTGGAGAAGTCCTCTTAATAAGTACTTCTGTCCGTTTTTTCTTTTTGGTCAAAAACTCTTTTTGAATTTTTCCATCCTGGATTGCAAATGAATAACTGTATAAGATTTCCTCAATAACCACCTGGATTTCAAAATATGTCTCCTTCGTTTTACAATCAATGTCAAATTTAAAAGTTTCGATCGGTGATGACAGTTCTTTCTTAATTGCAGGCACTTCCAATAGCTTATTATTATTAACACCCAATACAGTAGACATTATTATCATCTTCTGCATTTTTGTAAGTGCTGCTAAATAATTTGTTTTTCCAGAACCATTTGCTCCATAAATGTATGAAATTTTGTTATAATTCTGTCCCGAAACTTTGAATGTATTTTCCTCTAGGAACTCTTTTTTCAAATTCTCCGCAAGGGTTGTGATTCCAGTTATCTCCTTGAATGGACCCGTATTTCCTACTGAAAATGAAACAAACATAATTACACCATACCTTTCTACATTTCAAATTATACTTTTATTTTCTTTGTCTGTCAATAGCTATTTTGTATTTTCGTATTTTTTTACGATATTGCCGATTATCAAATCGCATTTTATAAAAAATCAGGCCAAGTATGTTTGCCTGATACAAATTACATCATTAACATCTATCATTGATTTTATCCATCAAGAAACAACAGAGGGACTGTTTAACAGTCACTCAACTATTATCTATAAATTATTTCATTACGCACAATCTCTTCTGCAGCATTCCGGATATTATTTACAACTCCAACCCACACCATATGGTCACGAGCTTTTAACTCCTCTGTAATGCCTTGCTTATTCGTCATCTGACTTACCAGAGTCTCCATTCTCTCCTTTGCTTCATCATCAACAGCATTCAGATGTGCTGTCAACCTGTCTTCCAACATATACAGCGAATACTTTGCTGGACGACGCTCTTTCAGATATGTTCTCCGTAGCATTCCATATTTCCCATAATGTGGTTCTTCATCTGTACTGACAAGGTTCGGATAGTAAATTCCATCTGCTCCCAGTGTGTAGATTCCACCCATCTTTTCAAATGTGCTTTTCATGTGTTATTCCTCCTCCTTGAAATCAGCGATGTCCTTAGATCATCGCAAAATATTTCAGGGCAGCCTTGATAGCATCTTCTTTCTCTTTTGGACACTGTGGCACTTTTGGATTTTCTGTCTTTGGCAAATTGTAGTTCTCTCCTACTTCGATTCCACATTTCCTTTTGATTTGAGAAATATATAAATTTGAAACCTTCAAGCCAAATTCTTTCAGCACATAATCTTTGATTTCCTGATAGGTTGCCTTCAACTCGGCACTGGTTGCATCCAACTCATCCAGGTCTAAATCGATCTCTATCGTGTCATCTGGCTTTTGCGCGAGCAACGAGGCAAGCCGAGATGCTTGCATCTCAATTTGCCGACTGCCGTGTTCATCGAGACGAGTACTCTTATCTCGATGTTGGGACAAAAGAACTACCCCCTCCACATGCATACTCCACCCGAACATATCCACTCCCTGCACTTTCTTAAGCTCATACTCCTTTTCACAAAGATATTCAAGATCCCTCGCCAAAGTTGCACTGTCGCAGCTTACATAGACTATTCTTTTCGGTTTTATTTTAAGTATTGTATCAAGGCAGGCTTTATCACAGCCTTTTCTTGGCGGGTCTAGGACAATACAGTCCACCTCCAGTATATCTTTTACCGGAATACTTCCTATACCTCCCATGCTGTACTCTTCCTCAATTTCCACAAATCCTGATATCTCATCTTTGACATCAAACTCTTTATTCAGCATCTTGGCACTTGCCCTGTCATAGAGCTCAGGAAGTACTTTTTCCGCCTCTCCAAGTAAAAAATTCACATTTTCAATCTTATTTAACTTGGCGTTTTCCAAGGCATCTTCCACCGCCGCCTTAACTATCTCTATACCGTAGACCTTTCCTGCCCGCTTTGACATATACAAAGATATACTTCCTATACCGCAGTACAGATCCCATACTGTCTCATCTTTACTTAAATTTGCAAATTTTAAGACTGTATCATATAACTTCCTCGTCTGTATTGGATTTACCTGGAAGAATGATTTGGCTGAGATTCTGAATTTTATATCATCTATATAATCATAGATATACCTGTCTCCATAAAGGTTTACTTCCTTTTCCCCGAGTATCACATTGCTTTTAGCTGTATTTATATTGTATGATATGCTTTTTATATTAGCGGATTTTAATAATATTTCTACCAGTTTTTCACTGTGAGGAAGTTTATCTGAATTTACAACCACACAAACCATAAGTTCACCGGTAGCAAAACCTTTTCTTATAAGTATATGTCTTATTAAGCCCCTATGAGCCACCTCATCATACACCGGTATGTTATATTTTTTTATAAATCCTATTACGGCTTCCATTATAGACTTATTTTCCTCTATACCTATAAGGCAGTCATCTACCTCTATAACACTGTGTGTCCTTGCCGCATAAAAGCCGTATACCACACTGCCCTTCTTTATTGATATCGGATAGATAGACTTATTTCTGTATCTCCAAGGATTTTCCATACCTATGATAGGGTAATGTATACATACACCTTCTTCATCTTTAACATCGGTATAATTTACAAAATAATCTTTTGGAAATTTGCCTATTCTTATAAGATTATTAATGATCATCTTATCCTTTAATTCAAGCTGACTTTCGTAGGACATATTTTGCAGACTGCAACCGCCGCAGGCTCTTGCTACGCTGCATTGGGACTGTATACGGTCCTTTGAAGGCTTTATCACCTCATTAAGCCTTGCATAACCGTAACTTTTCTTAGTTTTCATAACACTTGCACTTATTCTGTCCCCTACCACACTATCTTTTACAAACCAAGTAAAGGCACCGGTTTTTCCGATGCCTTCCCCTGTAGTACTCATATCTATTATATCAAGCTCTATCATATCGCCTTTTTTATAAGAATCGGCTATGATGTTATCTTTCATAAACAAAATCCTTTCGCTTGTTATATACTAAAATCCGCTTCGTTTTTACAAGCGGAAAATCTATGTAAATTCTTACCTTATAAATTAAGCTTATACAGGCTAAAACCTCTCAACAGTAAATGCTGCCAAAAACAATATTACTATTACGCATAAAGCCTACAATACGAATCATATCCGCAAAACATATTTTTCTAAAAATTATACTGCCTACACCATGTAAGCCATACAATACCTAAAATACATAACCTATCCTCAAAACATGACTCAATAGCAGTTTGGCACCTACATATGCGTCTTTCTTATATTGCTCTCAAAAAATCTGTTATATCCCAACCACTCTTTGCCTACACCGTTGCTTGCTTCTATAATCTCCGTAAATGTCTGTAGTTTCGCATCTGTATTATCCGCAAGATTAAGTGCCATAGCCTCAATTAAAGCGGGCTTTTTAGGAGAGCCGTATTCAAGTTCTCCATGATGTGCCACTATACAGTGTTTTAATTCATTAGCTAAGGTAGGCGGGAACTTGTCTATTTTTGAAATAGCCTTGGAAATAATATCCAGACCTATAATTATGTGACCTAAAAGCTGCCCCTCATCCGTATAGTCATTTTCCGGAAAGGCTGAAAGCTCCACAGTCTTTCCTATGTCATGCAAAAGTGCCGCAGTTATAAGTAAATCATAATTAAGTAATTTGTATTTGCTGCAATAATGTATACAAAGTCTTGTTACACTTAAACTATGCTCCAAAAGTCCGCCTACAAAGCTGTGGTGTACGCTTTTTGCAGCTGAAGAATACTTGAATTTGGCTGCAAAGTCCTTATCTTCTATAAAAATTTTTTTAAGCACTGCATTCAGATAAGTATTCTTAACACTTTGGATTATATTTTCAAGCTCCTTATACATATCATCAGTGTTATACTTTGATACAGGCAAATAATCCGAGGTTTCATATTCTCCGCTTCTTGCAAGTCTGATACGCTTAACATTGAGCTGTAAATTATTGTTAAAGCTTGTCACATCTGCCTCTACCGACACATAATCCATAGTTTCAAAGTCCTCTATGCCCGGAGAAGTTAGGTCCCAGATTTTAGCCTCTATAGTGCCGGTCTTATCCTGAAATATAAGATTACCGTACTCCTTTCCTGCCTTTGTAAGCTGAATATTCTTAGATTTACAAAGATAAATCTGAGATACTACTCTATTTCCTTCTCTTAAACTTTCTATATACTGCATATAATCCCCTTTAATTGTTACATTTCAAGTGGCTCATTCATAATTCTTCCAAACAACCTAAAAATGTTTAATCTTACTTTATAAATTAGACGAATTATGAATATTGGTATTAGCCTGTTAGATATATCCAGGCTACCTGGACTGTAAGCTTTAATTTACCTACTTGCAACTGACAAATTAATATCCAATTGGCTGTATTCATTCTTTCCGTTATCACGGTAAAGCTTTATGTTTATCTCCTTACCCACAGTAAGTTTATCTATTACTTCCTTATAGGCGGCTGTTGAAGATACCTTAACTCCGTCTACCTCACTTATTATATCTCCCACCTGTATACCTGATATATATGAGGGAGAGTCCGCCACCACCTCCGTTACATATATGCCTTCAGGAACTCCGCTTTCTTTGACCTTGGCATTAATATCTATGGGTTTTATTCCTATATAGGCGGCAGGCATTGCATTGATCATATATTCAAGTCTTGCCTTTAAGTCGGAAATACCTATAGCAACACTTGCACCTGTCTCTGACGGGTAAGAAGCACTTGCTATTCCTATAAGTTCTCCGGAAGTATTTACGAGGAAACTTCCTCTGGTATTGTCCAAAGCAAGTGAAGTATACATAAACATTGCTGTTGAATCAACTATGCTTACATCTTTTGATATATATGACACCCAGCCGTAACCTGTAGAATAGTTAAATCCCGTAGGGCTGCCTATAGCCAAGGCTATATCTCCTCTTGATACAAGGTAGGAATTCCCCAAAGCTATAACCTCTATCCCTTCTTTTATACCGCTTTCGGCATCACTTGTATCTACAGACAATATAGCTATCCCTATATGACCGTCTGCCGATTTGACCGTTGCCTGCTTGCTGTAGTTATTCTTAAAACTTACATTTATGGTGTCTGCCGCATCTATAGCCTGCACCGGACAAAGCACCAAGACTTCATTCTCCGTCTTTGCTATTACAAGTCCGGAATAATAATGCCCCGACTCTATTAAGTTGTCAAACCAATCTTTCTCATTCTTTATAGAATGTATGGAAGTTACACAACTGTCTAAATTATTGGCTAAATTAGCCATAGCCTTATACATAGCCTTTATATCTTCCTCATCATAGCTATGTTCATCTATAATTGATTCGGCTATGTTCTTAAAAGCCTCTGTGTCTTCAGTTTCTATCACTTCGCTGCTGCTTTGTAAAACCGTTGCATCTTTTTCTATACTTATAGTTTCTTTCTCTGTAGTGCTCTTTACTATAAACTTCTCAAGCCCCGGTTTTGCAAATAATGCAGTAGCCATTGCCACTACACCGAATACCACTGCCGATAAAAGCAACTTAAGCAAACTTATGTATTTGCTCTTATCCTTTTTTATTATTTTTTCAGTGATAAATTTGTCCTTATCGTCATCCATAGACAATTTCTCCGTTTTTATAAAATTGCTAAAGTATTGCCACAATAGTTGCCAAAATATACCTATATCATACATTTTCTTGATAAGACTCACTAGTACTAATTATACTTGTATTTGAAAACTTACGCAATTAATATCTACATAATTTTCTATATAGATTACATTTGACTTGTAGCGAAACCCTTTTTTATGTGTTACTATATATATGTTTATTTATGAAAAGGATTAATTATGAACGGTAAAGTATTACAAATATTGGAATTTAACAAAATTATAGAAAAATTAATAACATATGCAAGCTGTGAGCCGGGAGTTAAGCTTTGCTCCAAGCTAAGACCTGATACAGACTTTCAAACAATAGTAAAAAATCAGGAAGAGACTGCGGCGGCGGTAAACCGATTAAGGCTTTTCGGCAACCTTACCTTCCCTGCACTAAGCGACATAGGTGAATCCTTAAAAAGCCTTGCCATAGACTCCTCATTAAGCCTTAACGAGCTTTTCAAAATCAAAATACTTCTTGAGCATGTTGAAAAAGCTTATTCTTACAAAGAAAAAGCCGATAATGAAAATTATGATGACAGTTTAAGTGAGTATTTTGAGGAACTTTCACTGATCAAGGACTTAAAAAAAGAGCTTGACAGATGCATAGTTTCTGAAGATATAGTTGCCGATGCGGCTTCTTCCACCCTAAGTAAGCTTAGAAGGCAGCTTAAAACTACTCAGTCAAGGCTGCATACCGAGCTTAACAATATACTTCAGGCTCATAGGGAATATATGATGGAAGCAATAATTACGCAGCGTAACGGCAGCTATTGTCTTCCTATAAAGAGCGAGTATAAAAACAGAGTTCAGGGTATTATACATGATCAATCATCCACCGGCTCTACGGTATTTATAGAGCCTATTGCCATTGTAAAAATGAACAATGAGATAAAGGAGATTGAAATAGCCGAGGCTTTGGAGATAGAAAAAATTCTTTTTGATTTAAGCCAAAGTTCTGCCGCTTATACCGCTGAGCTTAGTGAAAATAACAAACTTCTGTCAAAGCTTGATTTTATCTATGCCAAGGCAAGACTTGCCAATCACATGAAGGCAAGCAAGCCTTTATTTAACGAAGATTCAATTATAGACTTAAAAGAGGCAAGGCATCCACTGCTTGATTCGGAGCAGGTTGTGCCGGTCAATATAGGGCTTGGTTCTGATTATAAGCTTTTGATTATTACCGGTCCCAACACCGGAGGTAAAACGGTACTTATGAAGACCGTAGGTCTGCTCACTCTTATGGGTCAGTCAGGTCTTCACATACCTGCATTTGAAGGGAGTAAATTATCCGTATATAAAAAAGTCTTTGCCGATATAGGCGATGAGCAAAGTATAGAGCAAAATCTCTCAACATTTTCGGCTCATATGAAAAACATTATAAACATACTTAAGTCGGCTGATAATAAATCCCTGTGCCTATTTGACGAGCTTGGTGCAGGTACCGATCCGACTGAGGGTGCAGCCCTTGCCATAGCTGTACTTGATGAACTTAAAAGGCGTGGCAGCAGTATTATGGCAAGCACACATTACAGTGAACTTAAGGTCTATGCACTTAACACAAAGAATGTGGAAAATGCAAGTTGTGAGTTTAATGTGGAAACACTTAGACCTACTTATCGCATACTTATAGGTGTACCCGGTAAATCCAATGCCTTTGCTATTTCTCAAAAACTCGGACTTCCTATGAATATTATAGAAGAGGCTAAAAAGCATATATCTTCCGATGCCATATCATTTGAAGACCTTATTACCAAACTTGAGACCGACAGAATAGCTCTTGAAAAAAGCCGCATTGAAATAGAGAAGAAAGAAAGAGAAATAAGCTCTCTAAAATTAAGTTATGATAAAAATCTTGAAAAAATAAATTCACAAAAAGAAAAACTGCTTGAGCAGGCAAGGCAGGAAGCTCAAAGTATACTTGAAGAAGCTAAGGAAACTGCCGACAGCACTATTAGAAATATTAATAAAATAGCCTCCGGACTGGGAGCACCTCTTGAAAAAGAAAGAGACAGGTTAAGAAGCTCCATTAAAGAAAATGAGAGTAAAAATAAGAAAATTATTACAAAAAGCGTCCCTAAGAAAAAAGTGGACAGTGTAAAAATCGGTGACAGTGTGTTTATTCACAGTCTTAATCTAAAGGGCACGGTTTCATCCCTTCCTAATGATAGGGGCATACTGAGCGTCCAAACCGGTATTATAAGCTCTAAAGTAAATCTAAGTGATTTGGAGCTTCTTGAGGAAAATAAGGATAGCTCTACCAAAAGACATACTGCCAGAAGTTCTCAAGGTATGAAGTCGCTTAGCATCTCACCTGAAGTAAACCTGATAGGTATGAATGTTGATGAAGCCTGCTCAGTACTCGATAAGTACCTTGATGATGCCCTGCTTGCACATCTTGAATATGTAAGAATTATTCACGGCAGAGGCAGCGGTGCCTTACAAAAAGGTATACATGCCTACTTAAAAAGGCAGTCCTTTGTCAAATCATTTAAATTGGCAGAGTTTGATGACGGCGGCAATGCTGTTACAATAGTAAGATTTTAGAATTTGGAGTAATATATGGCAGAAAAACAAAGAATATTAATTGTAGATGATGATGAGAATATAGCGGAGCTTATCTCCCTATATTTGTTAAAAGAATGTTACGATACTAAGATAGTTTATGACGGAGAAGAGGCTATAAAAGTTTTTGCAGACTTCGATCCTCAACTTGTACTTCTCGATCTTATGCTTCCCGGTATAGACGGCTATGAGGTTTGCAAATACATAAGACAAAGCTCACAGGTACCTATTATAATGCTTTCGGCAAAGGGAGAAGTATTTGACAAGGTTTTAGGTCTTGAACTGGGTGCGGATGACTATATGGTAAAGCCTTTTGACTCTAAGGAGCTTGTAGCCAGAGCTAAAGCGGTTATGAGAAGATATCAAAAGTCCAAACAGCAACCGGATGAAAAGGGACAAAATATAGTTGAATACCCCGATCTTTCCATTAATTTAAGTAATTATTCCGTAGTTTATAAGGGCAATACTGTTGATATGCCTCCAAAGGAGCTTGAGCTTTTATACTTCTTGGCTTCCAGTCCCAATCAGGTATTTACAAGGGAGCAGTTACTTGATCATATCTGGGGATATGAGTACATAGGAGATACCAGAACTGTGGATGTGCATATAAAGAGGCTTCGTGAGAAAATCAAGGATCATAATTCATGGGCTATATCCACAGTATGGGGTATAGGTTATAAGTTTGAACTTAGAAAGAGCGGACAGCTATGAGTTTATCTTTATACTTTAAATTTATACTGGCTTACCTTGCCTTCGGTATTGCCGGATTTATAGCAATTGCCACCCTTTCTTCCAAGCTTACTCATAATTACCTTATAAGTTCAAGAAGCGGAATATTATATGATGAGGCGAATTTAATCGCCTCAACTTATTCCAATGTATACGAGGGAAGTGATCTTGACCTTAATCAAGCCTATCCGCAGCTTAAGGCGGTAGCCACCTTCCTAGACTCCTATATATGGATCATGAGTAAGGACGGCAAGGTCATAGTTGACTCTGCCAATAATAAAACAAATTCTACCATAGAAGGTTTTAATCCCTTAGCTACCGGAAATAAGTCCTATATGACAGGCAGCTACTTCGGCTCCTTTCCCTTTGATGTACTAAGTGTATCAGCCCCTATAACCGGAAACTATAAAACATACGGTTATATAGTGATACACCTTCCTATGACTAAGGTGGTTGAAAGTCAAAATAAAATACTTAATATAGTGTATATAACATTTTTTATCGTGTTCTTATTATCGACACTTATACTTATAATATTTCATAAAATAGTGTATACACCGTTAAGAGAAATCACTACTGCTGCAAAAAGGTATGCTCAGGGCGATCTTTCATTTAAGGCAAATGTTACTACAAACGATGAAATGGGATATCTTGCCGGAACTCTTAATTTTATGGCAACGGAGCTTAGCCAGACCGAAGAATACCAAAGGAACTTTATTACCAATATCTCTCATGACTTTCGCTCACCCCTAACCTCTATAAAGGGCTATCTGAGTGCAATACTTGACGGTACCATCACGCCCGATATGCAGGAAAAGTATATTCAAAGGGTCATAGATGAAAGTGAGAGGCTTAGCAAACTTACGGATAACATATTAACTCTTAATGACTTGGATACCAAGGGAAGGCTTTTTAGAACAAACTTTGACATACACAGAGTTATAAAAGACACCGCTAAAAGTTTTGAGCTTCAGTGTAATGCCAAAAATGTGCTTATAAATCTTATATTTACCGAAGAAAGTCAAAATGTTTATGCCGATATGACTAAGATACAGCAGGTTTTATATAACTTAATAGACAATGCCATAAAATTCTCAAATACGGACAGCGCCATAACTATTTCCACCACTCAAAAAAAAGGTAAAATATTTATATCTGTTAAAGACAGCGGTATAGGTATAGATAAGAAAGATATTGCCAAGGTTTTTGACAGGTTTTACAAATCCGATTATTCAAGAGGTAAGGATAAAAAAGGTACCGGACTCGGTCTTTCAATTGTTAAGGATATAGTTCAGGCACATGGTGAATACATAGATGTAATAAGCACAAAAGATGTCGGCACCGAATTTGTATTTTCAATTCCTTTAGCACAGTAACTAAGTATTTTTGTAATAATTTAGCCGAATTATAATTATTACTTTTTTGTTACAATTCGGCTTCGTTTTTTTCATTTTATAAACAAAGTTTTACATATACTTTAATGTACTTTCTTTAGGTGCGTATAAATGTTATACTCTTTTACGGTAGTTACAGATGTGATTTTAAGATACTGAGCAACTATGTTGCTTTAATATATGATAGATTGATTTGGAGGTTTTTTATGAAATGTTTTAGGAAAATAATCGTATGTTTTTCATTACTTGCCGGGCTTTCATTAGTACACACTACAGTATATGCAAGTTCTTCCGATAAAGATTATACCATCAGCAATGCCTCTTGGGATGCCGGTGCCGATCTTGCTGTAGCCACATGGGATGAGAGTGAGGATAAGACCTCATACAAGGTACAGCTTTATAAGGGAAGCAAAAAGATAGATTCTCTTATTACAGTACAGAGTCCGCGTTATGATTTTTCGAAAAAGGTAGCCAATAACGGTGTTGGAAGCTATACTTTTACTGTATATCCGAGTAAAGGTAACAAGACCGATAACACTTTAAGATCGGACGCTCTTTATGTTGATTCAAATATGATCAGTACTTTTAAAAAGGATAATAATATAGGTCAAAGCAGTTCTTCATCTTCAGGTGCTTCAGGCAATAAGGCCTCTTCACCTGTTGTAGGCTGGTTTAAAACCGGTGATAAGTGGCAGTACAGGGAAAAAGGAGCTGATGTTACCAGATCTGCATGGAAGCTTATAGATAACAAATGGTACTACTTTGATGCTAACGGATACATGCTTACCGGTTGGGTAGAATTAAAGGAGGGTTATTACCTACTCGGAGAAAACGGCGATATGCTTACCGGTTGGCAAAATCTCAATAACATTTGGTATTATCTTGATAAGGACAACGGAGTTATGTTAAGCAATGCAACAACACCTGACGGTTACAAGGTAGATGCTAGCGGTGCATGGATTCAGACTGAGACCAACTAAGTCTGTGTAACTCACCCTTTGTATTCAAACCTGCAAAGCCCAGTTGTCTGTAGGCTTCATACAGGATAATAGAAACGGAATTTGATAAATTAAGGCTGCGTATGTCTCCCCACATGGGTATTCGTATGCAGCTTTCTTTATCTCTTATTAAGATTTCTTCCGGTATTCCCGCACTTTCTTTTCCAAACATTATGTAGTCATCTTCCTCGTAGCTTACCTCTGAATATGTTTTTTCAGCCTTGGTAGTAGCCATATAAAGCCTAGTCTTTGCTTTAGGATTTTTTTCAAGGAAGTCTTCAAAATCACTGTATATATATAATTTAAGTTTATTCCAATAATCAAGACCCGCTCTTTTTATCTTTTTTTCATTTAAGGTAAATCCCAGCGGCTCTATCAGATGCAGAGCCGTATCGGTAGCTACACAGGTCCTTCCTATATTTCCTGTATTTGAAGGCATTTCAGGTTCAAGTAATACTATATTCATTTCTTACTCCAAAATTTGTATTAGTTTATTTGACAATTTAATATAAATATATGCAGAATATAATGGGCGAAAACTTACTTTCGGTGAAATATATGCAGAATATGATGGGCGAAAGCTTGCTTTCGGTGAAATATATGCAGAATATGATGGGCGAAAGCTTGCTTTCGAACAGAATATTTGCATATATTTCGAACAGAATATCTGCATATATTTAGAACAGAATATCTGCATATATTTCAAATGGAATATTTACATACATCCTACACGGTTATAATCTTATATAACTCATCCTTTACAGGTCTGTTAATATATGAAATCTCTCCATCTTCCTCATATCTGTCATTGACTGCTTTAAGCGTATCTGCATACAAAGCACCTATTAAGACAGTACTGTAACCTTTTTCAAACAGCTGCTCCTTTGTACATTCTGCATTATCCGTTAATATTAAATATGCTTTTGATAGCATATTGTAGGGGTTCAGCTTAAAATACTCCGCTATCTCCACAGTGCTTTGAATTATAGGTATATCCTTCATACTGATACCAAGACCGCATTTTAATTCCTCTGACAAGGCATAGAGCGAGGTAAGCACCCCGCCCTTTCCTATTTCATGTATATATACATCTTTATCGCTTATATTCGGTATTTCTATACCAAGCTGCGTTTGATGTAATTTTCTTTGCTCTAAAAGATACCTGTAATTGTATCTTTTAAGAAGCTCTTCCCATTTTTTGTCAAGTATAATAGATGTTGCATATGAAGCAGCGTAGCCATACATAAGTATGCTTTTCACTCTTTTCCTAGGCATACTACTCTATACCCGGTCCTATCAGTGAAGCACTTGAGGTCTCATCCTTTTTAGATGCAGCAGGCTCGGTTGTCTTCGCTGCACTGCTTTCAGTCTTTGTCTCAGAGTCTGATGCAGACTTTGACTCCGTACTTCCTTCCTGACTTTCAGAACTTTCCGCTGAACTTGGAACAGCCTGTGCAGTACCTCTTCTGTATATATGATTGGATACGGCATATCTGTCGGTCGAAAGTAGAGTTCTTTCCACTTCCACTCCATTTTCCTTTACAACCTTCCAAAGTTTTGAGGTTCTTCCATCATGACCTACCGACTCTTTCACTTCTTTTCCTGCCGGTAAAGTAGGGTCATCTTTATAAGTTATACCTGCCGGTGTGGATGTAAGTATTTCCGGCACAAACTCTATTGTACGATTCTTGCTTCTCTTATCCTGACCCCATATAGTAAATGTAAGCTTTCTTCCATTTGTATATGATTCCACATATATAGGTGTATCAAGATTGTTCTTTATCTTTATATCCTTATATGTACCTGCTATAGCTGCATCACAGCTTGCCGGTACATAGGAAACTGTCATAGAATGGTTTTGCCTTTGAGGTATTGCTATCTCCGCTCTAAGTGCCGCATTGTAAAGCGTTGTAGCTATCTGGCAGCTTCCTCCGCCTATACTGTCCACGACTCTTCCGTTCTCATAAGCATGTGCTATCTGATATCCGTTGGCTTCTGTAAATGGGTGCATCTGCTCATAACCTGAAAGCTCCTCACCCGGCATCAAAAGATGGTTACCTAATTTGGCTGAACCTACCCTTATATTGTTGGCTCTGGCTTCTGAAGAGCTTGAAAAATCTGTTGTATAAGTTCCAAGTACATCCTTTATAGTCTCAAGATCGGCTCTGGTGATTTTTGCTTTCTGCATACTTGCCGTTGCCTTAACACTTATTGCCGAGCCGCTATTGGCAAGCTCTGCTTCTATGCTCTGCCTTGTCGCATCCTTATCTATGTTGATAGCATCAACTTCATCAGTAATCTTAAAAACACCGTCTTCTCTTTTTATAGTTGCATCTACCGGCTTTTCCAAAAAGCCTTTTGTATTATTATCTATAAACTCATCAAACTTTTTTTCATCGATCTTGTAATTCAAGTCCGTAATTTTATTTCCTGAATTATCATAATCCGACTTAGCCTTGTATCTCTTTACAACATTTCCGGTTGAAAGACTTTTTACCAGTTCCAGTGCCTGTGCCTCATTATCACAGGTAAAGCCTATCTCACCGGCTGTAGCTTTTATATCCTTTGAAGATATCTCGATATCTACCTGCTTTTCCTTTATAGAATTGATCTTATCTTCTATAAGTTTAGTTGCTTCTTCAGTCGTCTTTCCCGACAAGTCTATACCTGATATTGATACACCGTCAGGGATTATTGATGCATATGCATTAAATGTAAATGCTGCAATAAATATAGCAGCACTTAAGCTAAACTTTGTTACAAATTCCATATATCTTTTTCTCATAATCTAACCTCTACCACAAAATTCCACGCAGTCCCGCAAATACCATAGGAACTACCATAGCCACAACTAACACTATGGCTACTATTGTTACTATTAATCTTCTTTTTTTATTGTTATTCATGAGCTCAACTACTTCCTTTCCCCATCTATATATGCCTTGTTAAATTTGATTTTATCTATTATCCTTGAAATTTGATTTCTACTAAGCGTATCTATGTCAATTTCCAGAGTTATTTTATGACAATTTAAAATATTCTGCAAGTGTTCTTTTTGTGTCCTGCTTGCCTTTTGCTCTTTTTTTATCTTAAATTTTAAATCTTTTTTTATTTTTTTATCTGCCAAAAGATCGGCAAACTTAAGCTTAAGTGCCTGATACAGACTATGACTTGCCCTTGCATCGGGTAAAGCTCTATGCCAATCTTTCATATCAATATTCATAAACTTGCAAGCTTCTTTTAACACCTTACTTTGCTCTTTGGGAAGGCAAAGCCTTGAAAGCTCCAAAGTATCTATTCCCTCTTTATTAAATTCAATACCTAGATTGACCGCCGCCTTTTTTATAAAACTGTAGTCAAACAAAATCCTATGCCCAAGCAATGGAAACTCCTCTATAAATTCTAAAAACTTCGGCATAACATCCTCTATACTCGGCTTATCTAAAAGCTGCTTCTCCTCTATACCGGTAATATCTTTTGTATACTCGCTAAGTTTCATATGCGGATCAATTAAAGTGTTAAAGCACTCTACTTCTCTGCCTTCTATTACCTTAATTGCAGCTATTTCTATAATTCTGTCTTCCTTAACCCTAAGTCCGGTCGTTTCAACATCCAGCGCTATATATGAATTACACAAACCGTTCATTTTAAGCACCTTGTCCAAGCTTTCCTGCACTTGGACAGTCAGAACTTAGAAAACAACTTTTACACATAGGATTTCTAGCCTTACATATGGCTCTTCCCAAACTTATAATATTAATATTCCAAAGTATCCATTCCTCTTTTGGCAATACCTTCATAAGCTCGTACTCAACCTTTTCGGGCTCATCACTTTTTACCAGACCAAGCCTTTTACTTACTCTTTTTACATGAGTGTCAACTACTATACTTGGAATATTATAAATATTTCCCCGTATAACATTGGCGGTTTTTCTGCCTACTCCGGCAAGGGATGTAAGTTCATCAATGTCCGAAGGCACTTTTGAGTCAAAGTTTTCAATTAAAGCCTTTGCACAGGCTATTAAATTCTTTGATTTTGCCTTATAAAGCCCTATGGAATTTATATCCTTTTCAAGTTCCCTTAAATCCGCTTTTGCAAGACTTTCTATCGTAGTGTATTTTCTAAACAGATCCTTAGTTACTATGTTAACTCTCTCGTCCGTACATTGAGCACTTAATATAACTGCCACTAAAAGCTGCCAAGGCTTTTCAAAATTTAAAAAAATCCTCGGCTCGCTTCCGTATTCCTTGTGCAGTTTTTCTATTATTCGTGCTATTCTGGCTTCTTTTGCTTTTTTACTTTCCCTCATATTTTATACATTTATTTTTAATACTCTGTTTCCCGGCTGATACTCATAATACCTTACCTTCGCAGCATTAAGCATACGCTTACTGGCTCTTACTACAGCACTGTCCTTATATTTATCATCCTCATATATAATTGTTTTTATACCGGATTGTATGATAGCCTTTGCACATTCATTACAAGGAAATAAGGTTACATAGAGTTTAGAGCCTTCAAGGCTTGGACCTCTATAGTTAAGTATTGCATTAAGCTCTCCATGTGTACTGTAAAGATATTTTGCATTGTAAGGATCTGTTTCCTCAGACTCTTTAGACCAGGGAAACTCATCATCATTGCAACCTGTAGGAAAACCGTTATATCCCATAGATAAAATTTTATTATCCTCACTGACTATACAGGCACCTACTTGGGTATTAGGGTCTTTTGATCTTAATGCCGAAAGTTTAGCCACTCCCATAAAGTACTCGTCCCAAGTTATATAGTCCATCCTTTTTTCAGACATATTAATCTCCATTCCGCCGAACTTATATTGCGGCACAAATACCGGTGAAAAATATTTTACACCGGCACATTGACTCTTTGATATTCAGTATTACTACTAAATTGTTTTTACAAAACAAAACTCTTTACTTAATTAATGCGCAACATTTGTTATAATAAATCAATCCTAAACATCCCGCCAAGTGCCTGTGAAGTAAATGGCTTAGCGTTAATTATTTAAGAAACACCACGCTAAATACCTCTACTTTTTAAATACCTTTCTACAACTTTTGCCACTAATACACTTACACAGACAATTAAAATATTAATTCCTACCTGCTTGTCAGATATTTCAAAATAAAAAGAAGCCGGTTTTGATTTCATGCTAACCTTCATAACACCCTCCTGGAATCTTACTATATATTCTAATAGCTACTGACGGGAATCGAACCCGTTAAGTCTACTCACTACAACTTTACTATATTATATCCTGCCGCCTTTACGAGTCTGTTCATAATAGCCATTCCAAGTTCCGACTCATCAAAGCTTTCACTATATATAATGTCAATATTTTTTTCATCAAATCTTCTAAGCACTGCAAATAAATTATGGGCTATGTCTTCATAAGAAAGTCTGGAGCCTACATACTCAACCTCATCAGCCTCTATCTTTCCTTTGTTTTCCTCGGTTAAAATAAGCCCTATCTTTTTACCTGCTGCCAAGTCTTTTTCTTTTTCCACAAAGGATTTGAACTTATCAAAGTCTCCTTCCACTATAACAAGTTTAGCCTTTGGTGCATAGTGCCTGTACTTCATCCCCGGAGCTTTTGGAAGCAAGTCCTTCTCCGGTTTTTTTAATATAGCAGGGTCAATGCTTATATTCTCATTTACCTCTCTAAGCATATTCAGTGTAATTGCCCCCGGTCTTAATACTAGCGGTATGCTTACACTGACATCAACTATAGTTGACTCCAAACCCACTTTGGAATCATCGGAGGCTATAAGCATGTCTATACGCCCCTTCATATCCTTATATACATGTTCAGCACTAGTAGGGCTGGGGCTGCCGGAAAGATTGGCACTCGGAGCGGCTATAGGAGTTTTGCAAAGCCGTATAAACTCTCTTGCAAGCTCATTCCCGGGCATACGCACAGCCACCGTATCAAGCCCTGCTGTTGTCTCCAAAGGTATGCCTTCTTTTTTCTTAAGAATCAAAGTCATGGGACCGGGCCAAAACCTGTCCATCAGCCTCCTTGCATCATCGGAAACTTCACTGACGATTTTATCAAGTTCGCAAAAATCAGCTATATGAACTATCAAAGGATTGTCCGGAGGTCTTTTTTTTGCTCCATAGATTTTTTTTGCGGCATCCTTATTAAATGCATCTGCCCCAAGACCGTACACCGTTTCGGTAGGAAACGCAACAAGTCCGCCGCCTCTTATGATTTTGGCGGCTTCCTTTAATGCTTCCTTATCTATATCTTTGCGATCTATATTTATTACCTTAGTATCCATTTTTATAATAATCTGATTTTTGACTTTGCGCAGGTCTCTATCATTTCTTTAGGCCAGATACTTGACTGAACTTCTCCTACATGAGCTCTGTTAAGTAAGAGCATACAAAGCCTTGACTGTCCTATGCCTCCTCCTATGGTATATGGAAGTTCTCCTTTTAATAACATACTGTGGTAAGGAAGTGATGCTCTGTCTTCACAGTTTGAGAGTTTAAGCTGTTTTGCCAAAGACTCTTCATCTACTCTTATTCCCATGCTTGATATTTCCAAGGCACAGTCAAGCCAGTCAAACCAAAACAGTATATCTCCGTTAAGCTCCCAGTCATCATAATCCGGAGCTCTTCCGTCATGCGGCTCTCCATTACTTAATTTTTGACCTATTCTTTTGATAAACACACAGCCTTTTTCCTTGGTTATTAAGTTTTCTCTTTCCTTAGGACTTTTATCCGGATACAGCCTTAAAAGCTCCTCGGAATCTATAAAGTAGATATCATCAGGTAAATGTTTTACGGCATCCGGATACTTATACCAAACCTGATGTTCCATATGCTTTATAACCTTGAATATGGTCCTTACAGTATCTTCAAGCATTTGGTTGTTTCTTTCAGACTTTTCTATAACCTTTTCCCAGTCCCATTGGTCAACATAGCAGGAATGAAGATTATCAAGGTCCTCGTCTCTTCTTATCGCATTCATATTGGTATAAAGTCCCTCACCCGGTTTAAATCCGTACTCCCAAAGAGCAAGCCTTTTCCACTTTGCAAGAGACTGAACTACTTCAACATCTTCAGATTTTATTGACTTTATATCAAAGCTTACCGGTCTTTCCACACCGCTTAAATTATCATTTAACCCGCTTGATTTTGGTACAAACAAAGGTGCAGATACCCTCTCCAAATTCATTTCCTTACCGAACTCTTTTTGAAATGTATCTCTGATGTACTTGATCGCTTCCTGTGTCTGCCTTATATCAAGAACCGGATCATAATTTTCCGGAATTAAAAGTGCCATAACCTAACCTCCTCTTAACTTGCTTAAGCTTACATTCTAGCACAATTATATAAGTAACTTCAAGCTATAATGTTTAAAGTTTTTGTGTCTTTAGCTCTTAGGATAATGGTTTGTCGGGGAGTTGGCAACATAAACAATTAGGCAGCAATAATTAACAGAAACCTCCCTATTTCAATCATACTCGCAGTACTGTTAATAAAGTTTCGACAAACTTAGT
>ERZ773069.650-NODE-650-length-22293-cov-8.851156_pt1 | contig 22293 bp, 20 predicted proteins | sample MGYA00580619_ERZ773069 | MGnify/ENA primary metagenome ERZ773069 (study PRJEB29015, sample SAMEA2738007) | human oral metagenome | biome: human oral; feature: human-associated habitat; material: dental | place: China | collected 2108 ...
ACGGCCGCGTCCGCATGGAGGGCAAGGACTACGTCATGGCCGACGGCGACGTCGTGGAGTTCCGGTTTAATGTGTGACCCAAGCGCGGAAAGCCTCTTGTCCAAGGGCATGAAGGTGCCCTAGCGGCGTAATCTGCAAAAGGACCAGAGACCGTTCTAGGGCGCTTACGTAACACAGTATAGCCCAGAACGGACCGACGTTTGAGGAAGAGTGGTATGGATCTAACTGGTTGGGTCACCCAGGAGCGGTTTAACGAGTACATGGTTGCTTCGAATCTGAGCTGATGAGCTGCTGACCGTCGTAGTGCCGGCAAAGGATGCATGGACTTTCTACCAGGGGCACGGCGTCTATATATGCCAATCCGGTCGTTCCTTCCGACGGGTGAGCCACATGGGCTTCTACTCCGACGGCGCTCTGCAACGCGAAGTGCCCAAGATTCTAGAGCGCATCGATCCTGTCCCGTGGACTCCGGAGGAGATTGAGCGTCGGCGCAGGTCGGGATCCTCGCGTGACGAGCGCATCGCGGACGTCATCAAAGCGAGTCGAGGCCTTGGATGGACAGACAACGAGTATCAACTCTTCCTTCTGACGCAGCAGGACGAGCGAGGTCGCAGGGACGGGCATGTGACGCTCAGTTCCGAACTTGCCAATCAACGCACCGGGCGGGGGAGCGCCTGGGTTCGACGTCAACGATATGTCGCCGTTGCGGCATTGCGGTCCGCCGAATCGCTCGGGGACCTTGACCAGCACTAGGGGCGGTCGAAGAGAAACTGATCCTGTCTCCGTTGCGAAAACGGCTTTTGCCCCAGCCGCGAAGCCGCTTTTGTCTATGCCGCCGTGATGCTTTAGATTTTTAACAACATTCGGACCTGCTCGGCTGTAGCCGGGCAGGTCCTTCGTATGCCATTCTTTGTCTATCGACGGATAAGCGGCAGGCACTATCAATGCTGCCGGCGTTGTCTGTGCCGCGTTTACCGCGGAATAGAGCCAGAACAGAACATCGAGATGGGGAACAGGCGCCACAGTCACAGCTGCACAAAAGCGGCGGCGGTCTCTCTGCCTATCCCGGGATTTCCTTCCTGCAATTTACGTGATTCAAATCCTGCGATCTGCCTGATTCAAGTTCTGCTATTTGCATGATTCGAGCTCGCTGGCTGGCGTTGGAACCCGAGCTTTTCCTGGGGTTGCCGAGTTTCTTTACGCGTGTGTGTTTGTGATGGAAATTTGACCTGAAGCACCTGAAGCAAACGGGGAGCATTGACTGTCAACATGGAGTGAAGAGCTGCAGCGCCGATTTGGGAAACTACGAGGTCACTAACTGCCCTCAGACAGAAGACGCAAGAGCAACGGCGTAGCTAGAAGTGTAAGTATCGCTGTTTTAAAAGTAAAGGTGATTTCTACTCTTCTTCCGAAGAGGAACGACTAGCGTCAGCTTGATTCTTATCTTGTTGGCTTGCGAGAGGTTCATCTAGGAAGGATCTGGTTCCCAACCTTGTAGATACCTATCGGCAAGCCGGAAAACTTCGTCATCACCTAATTTCTCGCGGATGTTAAGCAGAGCTGTCCTTACTTTGTCCTCAGACCCGAATAGTTTTACGAGCTTGTCCCAGTCGAGACGATCTTTCGACTGATCTTGTAAAGGATCTAATGACTGCGACGATGTGGTAAACCTAAGCGAGTAAAGCACTGATTGCAGTAGAACGGGATCGTTACTGGGACTGAGCGGAGTCTTGCCTGTGTTTATCCCAACCTCATAGTAGATTCTCCAGGCGTTCCATTCGCGCGATGGCTTGTTTGGTGGCGTGTTCTGAAGTGTTTGGACAAAATCTGCATAGATCTGCTCCGCGAACGTCTCACTAACGAGTCCTTTTTCACCCAAATTACTATATCTTATAGTTTCAATGAGGTAAAGCTTAGAAGAGTATGTCTCAAGTCCCTCAAGAATCTGTGAAACAAATTTTTCCCGCTCCTCCTCTTTGTCTACGCGATGAAGAAGTGCGATGACAACATGTCTGACAGCAAACCCGCCTGCGATGTCGAATAAACTCCGTCGTTTCTTCTTTGAAATGGTGTCGATCAGATTCAGTAGCGTGATAGATCCCGGGATAACCATGTCGTCGGTGAATTTTGTTTCGTAGGAGGCAAGACCGTCTATGGCGTCTTCAAGCGTTTCGGGGGGCAATTTAGTCAGATAGCTCTCAATTAACCTTCTGTCGTTTAGAAGATTAACAGCGCATTCAGAGTATCGGAACGCGACGAGACTGTCCGGCATGACTCGGTCAAAGTAGAGGTTAAGAAAGTCGATATGGGCCATTCGACGTTCGGTCCGCCAAGTATTAAGCTGCTCGGACATGTGATCGTGTTGTGAAGCGGGAAATACGTACGCGAGAAGAGCTACAACAGTTTCGTTACCGGGAAATTCATTCAGCAACGATTCGATAGCACTCGGATTCCCTTCATCGCCCGAATCTTTGAACATTTCTTCGATGCCTTTACGGGTTCGCTTACCTGCACCTCCCACGATGACGCCTGCGCCTGCAAGTTCATTTCGAAGTGTAGGAAGACGCCGGAAGATTTCAGGACGGAAAACACGGAGTGCTTCCATTGCAAGAAGGTCGACAAGATCGACTTTGTCGCCGAGGTCCTTGATTGTCTGCTTGGCGGAGATCGCGTATCGAGTCACATCGCGTATGTTTGACAAGAGCGGTTCAATCACTTCCAAGTAGGCTGAGGCCCATCGATGTTCGTCGAGAGTCGCGTTTGTTATGGGAGACAAGACGCGTTCCAGTTCTGCGATTGTACGAGAACGAAGCAGTTTCTCTGATGCTTGAGGAATATCGAAGCTCAGAAGGACGATCTTTTCAAGATACGCGCGTCCTGAGATACCGTCTTCAGAGAGGGCTTGCTCTACACGTTCTCTGTCGAAGGCCAGTAAGTAGATGATGTTTGGGAAGCTGGCTGTCAGACGAACAAGCTTGAAGATTTCACGGATCTCGATCTTAGTGAGCCGGTCGATGTCATCAATGACGACCACGATAGGCTCTTCAAGTTTACTGAGTGCTTTGGTAATGTCGTCTTTTATTTCCTGCACACTGCGGTCTGCACTCGTTGTTCCTGCGAGCCCGTTGATTCCAGCTGCGATAACTTCTCCCACTGCACTTGCACCAGGGAGGGGGATGAGTTTAGCGGCAGGTTTAAGGATTCCGGCATACTGTCCTAACCAGTCAGCTATCTTGCCGAGGCGGCTCTCATTCTTGACCTTCAGCTCCGCTCCGATTTGAGTGAAAAAGAAGTCGACGAGCTGGTCCGAGCCGGAGAACATCCAAGGGTTGAAATCAATGACGGTGAGAGCCCTCCTGGTTTTTGACTCTTCTGGCGTTGGATCTGACTCCTTGGGAATCCCTTCGAACTCTTCGCGCATTAGATTGATAAAAGAACTTTTACCATGCCCCCATGGCCCCATTACTGCTACAACGAGTCCTTGGCTTGCGTCGAGCTCCAAGATTGATCGCGCAAATGCATGTGCGACGGGTGCGCGTCCAAGATCGTCTTCGGCTGACGACCTGATCGGTGCGTCGATCAGGGGTCTTTCGCCGGAGCAGTCGTTGCTGTATGTCATTTTCTTCTCAAGCTCCTTTGCTTTGAGTTCTGGAGATACGGCGATGTCTACCCGCTTGCCCAATTGTCTCACGAATGATGCTTGGCGCACCGACGAGTCCAGCCAAAGCGAAGCTCACCTTTCGTGTGTGAGCATTCGTTTGCGGGCTTCGGGACAGGAAGAGAAACAATGTGTTTGCAGCGTGGGGAACAGTGTAACGGAGGTGCCCGCCCGCCAGATGGCAAGTTGTATTTGTCCTGGTCAATGTTAAAAACGACGGTTGCCTTTGCAGCATTCACTTGTTTTTATTTCGATGGACTTAGGGATCGCACGTGAAAGTTGTGGTGGTTGCCTGCCGTTGCGGGCGCAGAACTGACGGCTGTGGGCGGCCGGCACCGCCGCCTACCGCCGCCGCGACGGCGTCGGCGTTGTGCCGCTTGCCCTGATCGGCGTGTGACGACGCGCAGAATGCGATGACACATAGGCGGAAGGCGATGGCGCGCGGGACAAAATGGAACGCAGGGCGTGCGGCATGCCGTGTGCGACGGCGCGCGGAACGCGATGGCACGCAACATACGGCGGTGCGGAGAGTCCGGTCAGACGCCTGCGTTCAAGGCCGGAGCGCGTGCAGCGGGAAGGTGATTGTGCCGTCAGGCAGGGTCGCCGTGAAGCCGGTTCCTGTGATCACCGCTCTGAAGGTCGGCGGTGCGGCGTCGATCTGGTCGACGGCGCAGGCGAGGCTCTCGGCTCCGCGCTGTGCTTGTCCGCCGCCGAGCTTCACCTCGATGGCTGCCCAGTTTCCGTTGGGCATCGTCAGAACCGCATCGATCTCACGCCCGTTGGAGTCGCGATAGTGATGCACGTGTCCGCCCAAGGCCTCCGCGTAGACGAGCAGGTCGTGGACAACTGCGGATTCAAAGAGGAAACCGAGCGTTTCCAGGTCCGCGCTCAGGCGGTTGGCGTCGGCTTGCAGAGCTGCGGTGGCCAGCGCGGGGTCCGCCAGGTGATATTTGGGCGAACGGCGCAGACGAGCCTTGGACCGTAGGGAAACGGCCCATGGCTGGATCTTCTCTAGCAGGAAGACTCGCTCTAGCAGCTCAAGGAGCTTGGCAGTTGTGCCCTCGGAAGGCGCGGGGAGCGTCCGCGCAATGTCTTTGCGCAGCGTCGCCTGGGAAACCTCGCTCGCGGAGGAACGGGCCAGCGAGGCAATGAGCTGTTCGACGACTGCGGGTTCCGAACGCAGATTCGCGAGCCTGTTGATGTCGGTGGTTGCGATGTCCTTGATGTAGCTCTCCATGCTCCGTGCTGCGATATCCGACGGAGAGTTCAGCAGACCGGGGAATCCGGGGCGCAAGACGCTCTGGACAATGTGCTCAAGCGGGGCTGTGGACATTGAGGGTTGCGGTGACTCGCCTTCGAACAGCGCGCTTAGCGACACTCCGCCGTCGTCGAGGCTGTTCCCCTTTTCTGCCCAGGTCATGGTGCGCTGACGGACTCGGATGAAGCGCGCTGCGCCAGTGTGCCGGATTGGGTCGGCGGCAGGAACGGCCGAACCCGTGAGGATGAAGCGTCCGGGTTCGGAGGAAAAATCGACCTCTCTGCGCGCCAGATTCCAGATCTGGGGGATCAGTTGCCATTCGTCGAGAAGGCGAGGGGAGGCTCCGGCCAGCAGCAGACGCGGATCGATCTCGGCCGCAGTTTGGGCCTCTGGTGTGTCTAGCAGTGTGTAGGACGACGCGTGTGCAAGGCCCGTCATGGTTTTGCCGCAGCCGCGAGGGCCTTCCAGAATGGCTGCACCAGCTGAGTCAAGCACGCGAATCATGAGCGGGTCCACGGCGCGCGGCAAATAGCTGATTCCGGTGATTTTGCTGGTGTCCATGGCGTCAGTCTATATGCAAGTTTGGGGCGCGCGGTGGCTCTGTTGGGGAATCCGCAGGAACTCAAATGAGGAATCTGCAGACGTCGAAGTGAGGAGTTTGCAGGTACTGAAGTGGGGAATTTGCAACCGTAAGAGTAGGTTATTTACGGAGTTTGAGCGGGGAGCGTGCTGATTTTGACGGGAAACTGCGGTTTCCGAAGCTGGTGTAGGGCAAAAGGGAAACTGCAGGCGCGTGCGGCGGGGCCGGTAGCAGAGGCGTGTGAGCATGTGGGGCGTGGTTTCGCGGCTTCGTTGAAATGGCAAGGCAAGGTGGAAACGAATTGACGCCCGGTTCCTATCCGCCATCCTGTCCCTGCTCAACCAGCAGCGCCTCGATGCGCTTCATGGGAACCATGAGCTGGAGTGGGTCGGCTGGCGAGGCGAGCGCGTCCACATGGTGCATATAGAAGGACTTCGCTGCGACGTCGCGGCAGTGAATGAGAACGCATGCTGCTCCGAGGGACTCGCTTGCTGTCAGTGCCCTTCGAAGAGCTTCCTGTAGCATGGCCATCCCGATTCCTTGTCCGGTTGCACGTTCATCGACTGCGAGCCTGGCGAGCAATATGCATGGAATGTCACTCGGGCGACGCATAGCGAAATGCTCGTCGACGCTTGCCTTGCTCACGCCGCCCGCGGCTAGCGCGTAATAACCCACAACACGCTTATCGGTGCATGCGACGTAGGTCACTGCATTGTTGTTCCGTTGATTTTCCCATGCAAACTTCTCAAACCACGTGTTGAGCTCGTCAACGCCCGATCTGAAGCCCTTACGCGAATCCTCTTTCTGCAGGCGGCGCGGTGCTAGCAGCGTTGCGTTCATGAATCGTCGCGCAACGTGATTTCGGAGCCAATGGGGCTTTCACGTTCAAATAGTTGCCGTAACTTGGCGGTTTCGACCGGCGAGTCAAGTGCTTCCAGGAAGAGCGAGTACTCCTCGTCGGAGAGCGTGAACCGACGGAGGTCCGCGAGCACTCGTTCGGCGTGCTCGACAGCGCTTCTCAAAATGAACTCTGGAACCGTCGAATCGCTTAACTCAGCCGCATGGCGTATCGCCGCCTCTTGCCGTTCGCTGGCGCGGAGGTTGATGCGACGTGTTTTGGCGTTTGTCGGCATAGAAACTCCTTTCGCGTACGTACATTGTGCATCCATAATTCGGTTTCGACAATGATGCTGCTTGCCGCTTTCCCTGCGAGGACCTCATTTCGAGCTTCCCTCCGTCGGCGGAGTGGAGCTAGACGGGTTGCAGTCATAGACTTCGCAAGGATCGTCGCTGGAAGGCCGGTACTCGTGCCGTTTGTACGAAGAATTGTCGATGAGCAACGTGCACCAGACGGCCAGAATCAGGGAGAAGGTGACTGCGAGGAGGGCGAGGGCAGTTCGGAGCTGGCGCACTTCGCGCTTGCGCATTGCGCGGATCATCTTCCACAGGGTTATTGCGGCGCACGCGAGGGCGTAGATTCCCAGGAACAGAAGGCCCGGGCGCCACACAAGAGTTTTGCACTCCCCTCCCTCGGGGCAAAGGTCTTTGTACTGCCACGTGAAAATGGCGACTCCGCCGGATATCGCTGCGCCGACAAGTATGAAGACGCCCGCTACGGAAAGGGCGCGGATCCGCCGCGCAGTCCATGATGGCTGCCGTTCGCGGAGCTCTTTTTCTTGTTTTTCCGTCATGCGGCGACGCTATAAGACCTCTTCACCATGCGTCAACGGCGCAGGGCTCCTCCGAAGTGCGGGAGAACTCTCTGGGTCCGCGATCCGAGGCCCTTTCGAAGTCTTCGCGCCGATCTCCCTGCCGGCGGTCCGCGTGGATCTTCTTTCCGTTGACGAAGTGACATTCGAGGGATCGGATCACCGGGGTCACCAAGGTCGCGAAGATCGCCGGGGTCGCCAGGATCGCCAGGATCGCTGATGAACGTCCTGCTCTCGTCGGGATCGGCAGAAAGTCTCGCCGGAATGAAGAAAGTCTCGCCGGAATGAAGAAAGTCTCGCCGGAATACAGAAAGTCTCGCCGGGATGCATCAACCGCCAGTTGATTTGCTGTGCCTGCAGGGCGCGTCAACCGCCGGGCGGCGGGAAGTAAGGATCGTCGAAAAGGGCGTCGAGGAACGGCACGCCCAATATAGACAGGGCAAGGGCGAGAGTGACTGAGAGGAGGACGAGGACGGTTCGCATCTCCCGCACATTGCGCTTGCGCATTGCACGCACTATCTTCAGCAGGGTGATTGCAGCGCTGACGAGCGCGAAAACCCCCAGGAACAAGAGGCCTGGACGCCGCACCACGTATACGCAGTCAACAGTTGCCTTGGGGCATTCACTTTCGAATTTCCAGAAGAGGATTGCGGCTCCGCCGGACAGCGCTGCGAAGGCAAGTATGAGCGTGCCCGCTATGGAAAGGGCCCAGCTCAGCCACGCAGGCCATGATGGCTGCCGTTCGTGGAGCTCTATTTCTTCTTTTCCCGTCATACGGTGACGCTATAAGACCTCTTCGCCATGCGTCAACGGCGCAAGGTTCTTCCACGGGGAAGGAAGACGCCCTTCGAATGCGCGAAACAAAACGTCTTTCGGGCTGGCAAAGGCTTCTGGAGAAGGGCCTCCCTGGGTGTCGAGCCCGCCGCCTTTTGCGAAGCGTCTTGCATTGTTGGGGCGCTGTCTCGTGCGCCCCGAGACTGGTCGGCCGCCGCATCAAGCTCCCTTCAGCTGTCTGTAAGGATTCTTCGAAAGGATCGGCGGGTAATGTCTACGTGAGACTCGATCGACGAGCTGTGAAAGGACCGAAGACATGGGCAACAACGATCGCGCAAACAACGAGAGGGCGTCCGACGTCGTCAACCCCCTTCTGCTTCAGGCTTTCGCCTGGGACATGGCTCCGGATTCGAGCCACTGGCGGCTTCTGGCCCGCAACGCCGAGTTTCTGGCCGCCTGCGGCGTCAGTTCCATATGGCTCCCGCCCGCCTACAAGGGGCATGCCGGGGTGAAGGACGTCGGATACGGCGTCTACGACATGTACGACTTGGGGGAATTCGATCAGAAAGGCGCCGTGCCCACCAAGTACGGCACCAAGGACGAATACCTCGCGGCCGTTGCGGCGCTGCACGCCGCGGGCGTCTCCGTAGTGGCCGACGTCGTTCTCAACCACCGCATGGGCGGCGAAGCCGTCGAGACCGTGCGCGCCACGCCCGTCGACCCGGGGGACCGCCGTCGGCCCATCGGCGAGGTCGAGGAAATCCAGGCGTGGACGCGCTACAAATTTCCCGGCCGCGGGGGCGCCTATTCCGACTTCACCTGGGATTGGACGTGTTTCAACGGCTCCGACTGGGATGAAACCCGCGGAATTTCGGGGGTGTGGCTCTTCGAGGGAAAGCAGTGGAACGAGAACGTCGACGACGAGTTCGGCAACTACGACTACCTCATGGGCTGCGACGTCGACGTCGCCGACCCGAAGGTGCGGGCCGAACTCGACAGATGGGGACGCTGGTACGTCGAGACCGCCGACATCGACGGCCTGCGGCTCGACGCCGTCAAGCACATCGGCGCGGACTTCTTCGCCGACTGGCTGCCCGAACTTCGCAAAGCCACCGGACGCGCCCTTCCCGCCGTCGGCGAGTACTGGTCCCACGACGTCGGCGAGCTGAAGGAATACCTTGAAGCGGTCCCGTCCACGAGCCTGTTCGACGTCCCGTTGCACTTCCACCTGCACGCGGCTTCGAACTCCAACGGCGACGTCGATCTCTCCCGGCTCTTCGAAGGCACCCTCGTCGACGCCGACCCCGCCCGCGCCGTCACATTCGTCGAAAACCACGACACCCAGCCGGGGCAGTCGTTGGCCTCCACCGTCCAGTCGTGGTTCAAGCCGTCGGCCTACGCCATCATCTTGCTGCGAGAGGCCGGAACCCCCTGCGTCTTTTGGGGCGATCTCTTCGGCACGCCCGAGACCGGCGATCTGCCGGCCGTCGCCGAGCTGCCCCTGCTCATGACCATGCGGCGCGCACTCGCCCACGGCCCCCAGCATGACGCCTTCGATGCGCCCGACGTCGTCGGTTTCGCGCGGGAAGGCGACGACGCCCATCCCGGCTCCGGACTGGCGGCGGTGCTCTCGGACCGTTTGGCCGGCGCCAAGCGCCTCTACGTCGGCGCGCGCCACGCCGGAAAGAAATGGGTCAGCGTGGTGGGCGGGCACGAACCGGTCGTCGTCGGCGACGACGGCGTCGTAGAACTCTCCGTGAGCGACGGCGGCCTGAGCGTGTACGTGCCCGAAGCGGCCAAGCCAATGCTCGACGGCGCCGAGGAATACCGGCTGTGTGTGGGAAGCGGGAATTGATCGCGCCGCGGCATCCGTTGCCTGGATCGCAGCCGCACTGTCCGCGCAGCTCATTCTGCGGCCGCCGACCCTGACAGCCTACGAGGTTGACCACCTCAGCGCTGTCCGTGCCCTGGCTCCCGAGTGCATGGTGCTGCTGCGCTCCGACGGCGCCTTTTCCCCGGCGCAACCGGGCGAGATCGCCCTGTTCGGCTCCGGCGCCCGCACGTGGCCGGGGCGATCAGGGCCGGCTCCTCCCGCCAGAAGGTGGCGGCAGCCCTGGTCCAGGTCATGCCCTACATCGGCGGTCCCTACGCCCTGTCCGGCCTGGTCCTCGTGGCCCGCTACGACGAGAGCGCCTCCTGGGAGGCCTACCGCTGAGAGACGCTGAGCGCTTCGATGCCGCTCGTTGCGGAGATGACCCACTGTGATGGGCGGGGCTTTCTCGACTTGACGTCACCTTCCTCGGGTCAACCACTGATTTATCATATGTACTAACCTCTCTCTTCCATATATGTTCTTGATCGTCAGGGTGCCCAACCCTCACGCCAGTTCTGCTCGGCCGGTGGGCCGAGGAACGACTCAAGGAAGAGAGATGATCATGGACCGCAACTACTTCGACCTGACCGGCCAGGCGGCCCTCGTGACCGGCTGCTCCTCCGGTATCGGCATCCAGATGGCCAAGGCCCTGGCCAGTGCCGGCGCCAACATCGTCGCCGTGGCGCGCCGCGTTGAGCGCGTCGAGGCCGTCGCCAAGGAGATCGCCGAGGAGTTCGGGGTCAAGACCCTCGCCCTGCACTGCGATGTGCGCGATACCGCCAGCGTGGAGAGCGTTGTTGATGCCGCCCTGGAGACCTTCGGTCGCCTCGACATCGTGGTCAACAACGCCGGAACCGGCAGCTTCGGCCCTGCCGAGGACCTGACCGACGAGCAGTTCGACACCGAGGTCGACGTCGACCTGTACGGCATCTTCCGCGTCTCGCGCGCCGCTGCGAAGAAAGCCATGATCCCGGCCGGCTACGGACGCATCATCAACGTCGCCTCCATGTACGGCATGGTCGGATCCAACGTCGCCGGCATGGCCGCCTATCACGCCGCCAAGGGTGGCGCCGTGAACCTCACGCGCGCCCTGGCCGCCGAGTGGGCCAAGTACGGCATCACCGTCAACGCCCTGTGTCCCGGCTACTTCTACTCCGAGCTGACCACCGACGTCCTGGACGCCGAGGACACCGGATCGGCCTTCCGCGCCATGATCCCCCTGGACCGCTTCGGTAAGGAGGGCGAGCTCGACACCGCCATCCTGTTCCTGGCCTCCAAGGCCTCTGGCTACGTCGTCGGCTCGCCCATCCTCGTCGACGGCGGCTACAGTGCCATCTGAGGTGCCTGTCGTCCTGTTTCTCTGTGGGAGCGTCTCTTAACCGAGGCGCTCCCACAGAGTTGCTTGGCACCCCGCGCCTAGTCGGGGGGCGTCATGCTTCGGCGTGAGCCTCGCGGAGAGCGGCGATGCGCCTGGTGAGGTCGTCGGGATCCGCGCTGAGTTTGGGGGCGTTGTGGGCGGTCGACGGGTCGATGCGTGCACCGAGTCTGCCGAGCTCGATCAGCAGCGGCACCGTAGCCAGGCCTCGCTCGGTCAGTGAGTACCGCCCCTGCTTGCCTCGGGTTACCTCGTTCTTGGTGAGGAATCCCGCCTCAACCAGGTCGGCCAGTCTGCGAGACAGCACGGGGGCGCTGATGCCCTCCTCGCTGCCGGTGAGCAGCTCGCGGAAGGAGCGTCGGTCATGCAGGACGATGTCTCGCAGGATCAGCAGGCTCCATCGGTCGCCGAGCATCTCGAGACTGCGGTTGATCGGGCAGTCCGAGCGAGGCTGGGGGATCATCCTGCTCCCCTTTCAGGTAGTTGCATTCTGTTACTGGAGAGCATATCGTTCACTCCAAGTAGTAACACAATGCAACTAGATGTCTGGTGCTGCGGCACAGGAAGGACACCACATGAAGGCCTTCGTTCTGGAGAGGTACGGTCGCCCTCTGAGCGCCGTCGACATGCCCGTTCCCGAGCCCGGCCCGCGTCAGGTCCTGGTGCGGATGATCGCCTCCGGTGTCAACCACGCCGATGAGCGCACCCGTACCGGTGAGTTCAAGGCCGTCTTCCGGCTCGACCTGCCCAGGGTGATGGGAGGAGAGCTGAGCGGCGAGGTGATCGCCGTCGGTGATCAGGTCACAGAGCTTGCTGTTGGTGATCAGGTCTACAGCTATACCGGCGTAGTGGCTATGGGAACCTGGGCCGAGTTTGTCGTGGTCGATGCCGACGCCCTCGCCCCTGCGCCCCGGAGCGTCTCGTTGGCTCAGGCGGCTGCTTTGCCGGTCGTCGCTCTGACCGCGTGGCAGTCGCTTGTGACGATTGGCCGCCTCCAGCCGGGCCAGACGGTCCTGGTTCATGGTGGCGCCGGCGGAGTGGGCTCGGCCGTCATCCAGCTCGCCAAGCACCTGGGGGCCACTGTCGCCACCACGGCCTCAGCCTCCAGTGCCGAGACCGTCCGGCGCCTCGGTGCGGACATCATCATCGACTACCGCAGCGAGGACTTCGTTCAGCGCCTGACTGAGACCCCCGTGGACATCGTTGTCGACACTCAGGGTGGTGAGGTCACCTCGCGGTCATTCCAGATTCTGCGCCCCGGTGGGATCGTGGTGGGCATTGCCGGTACCCCCGACCCGTCACTGGCCGACCAGGCCGGCGCCGGTCCGGTGGTCAAGGCCGCTCTGTCCGCCCTCAGCCTCAAGGTGCGCCGCCAGGCCCGCAAGCTCGGTGTGCGCTACCGCTTCCTGTTCATCGAACCCGACGGAGATGCCCTGCGCACCATTGCCGGACTCGTGGACGACAGCGTCATCCAGCCCGTCGTCGACCGGATCATGCCCTTCGATCAGGCCCTCGCAGCGCTCGACCAGCTGCTGGCCGGTGGAACTCGGGGCAAGGTCCTCATCACCACCAGCGAGCAGGAGGTCACTACTCATGCCTGAGGCAGACAGCACGAGCATGATCGCAGGGCCCGTCACCCGGTGGACCTCCGCTCCCACCCGGCACCTGCGGGTGAGAGGAGAGTCCTTCGCGTACCGGGACCTCGGGGTCGACAGCGGAACGCCTATTGTCCTGCTCGCCCACCTCGGAGCCACGCTCGACGAGTGGGATCCCCGCGTCGTCGATGCGCTCGCAGGAGGCCGCCGTGTCATTGCGGTCGACCTGCCAGGCATCGGCTCCTCCACCGGGAGCGTCCCACGAACCATCAAGGGAATGGCCGGTGCTGCACGGGCCTTCATCTCCGAACTCGGCCTAACCCGGATCGACCTCATGGGCTTCTCGCTGGGAGGGTTCGTCGCCCAGCAGGTCACTCTCGACGCCCCGAGCCTGGTCCGACGGCTCGTCCTGGCCGGAACCGGTCCCGCAGGAGGCGGTGGGATCGACCGGCCAACCGGGGCCGCCTACGTCTACCTCGACATGCTGCGTGGAGTACTTGCCCGCACTGACGCCAAGGAGTTCCTCTTCTTCCCGCGCACGCTCAGCGGCAAGGCCGCAGCGCGTGAATACCTCGCCCGGATTCATGAACGAGTCATGGATCGAGATTCCCCGATCACCTTGAAGGCCTTCCGCACTCAGATTGCCGCCGTCAAGGCCTGGGGGCGTCAGCAACCACAAGACCTGTCTAGGATCGCGGCCCCCACACTGATCGCCAACGGGGATCACGATCGTATGGTTCCGACCCCGCTGTCCGAGGACATGCACCGGCGGATCCCCGGCAGCACCCTGGTCATCTACCCCGGGTCAGGACACGGCGGTGTCTTCCAGAACTACCGGGAGTTCATCCCCACGTTGCTGGACCACCTCGACTCGTGAGGTCGGCAAGACGATGCTGCTGACCCTCCACGCCAGGGCGTAGCACACGCTCTCCGACCGGCCGCGCTTCACGGACCCAGCCGCCGTCAAGCTCGTTTCCCGGCTCGACTACGACTTCACCTTGGCGGGGAGGACCTGCTCATGGCCGACGGCGTCGAACGCCTCCGGCCGCACAGAAATGTCCCCGCCCGGAGGCGCGCGCCCCGGCTGCGTGGAATGTCCCCGGCCGTCGCTGCGAAGCGGCTCCAAACGGCCGGTTAGAATGACGCCAAATATCGGGTTGGAATGACGCCAGATAACGGGCTAAAATGACGCTAAATGACCGGTTAGAATGACGCCAAATGTCGGATTAGAGCTGAATCCTTTTGGGAGGAGGGCTGGATAATGGCGGCTCAAAAGAACTATCTGCCAAGAGTCGCAGACCGGATGGTTGAAGAGTCTCTCGGCTATTCGGGCGGTGTTCTTCTCGAGGGTGTTCGGGCGTGCGGCAAGACGATGACCGGACGCCGGCATGCGTCCTCGGAGGTGGCGCTCGACTCCGGGTTGCCCCAGCTGCGTGCCGCCTTGGACGTCGATCCATCCCTGGTTCTGGCGGGTGAGGCGCCGCGCCTCATCGACGAATGGCAGGTCGAACCGTCGCTGTGGAACCTTGTGCGTCGTGAGATCGACTCGCGCAGGGCCCCTGGGCAATTTATCCTCACTGGCTCGGCGGTTCCCGCGGAGGACGCTGCCCGTCATTCAGGCGCGCATCGGCTGTCGCGGATCCGCCTGCGTCCGATGACCTTGTTCGAGCGCGGCTTGGGTGACGGCAGTGTTTCGCTTGCCGGGCTGTTCGACGGTCATGACCCTAAGCCGACGCTGGATTCGGGTACGAGCGTGCGCGAGGCGTTGGACGCGCTGGTGCACGGGGGCTGGCCAGGAGACCGCAATCTGACGGTTCGCCAAGCGCAGCGCCACCTTCGAGACTACGTCGACGACATCATCAACATCGACGTCGGCCGCCTGGACGGAGAGCCGCGGAGAGATCCCTTGCGGATGCGCGCCTTCATTCGGTCTCTGGCCCGGCACGTGTCGACTGAGGCCTCATTCGCCACCATTGCGAAGGACGTTTCAGGGCAGTCGTTGTCCGCAGAAACCGCTGTTGCGTATATGAACGCTCTCAAACGGCTGTTCATTGTCGAGGAACAGCCGGCATGGGCTCCGCACTTGAGGTCTCGTTACGCGGTGCGAACGTCCCCGAAGCTGCACTTCGTCGATCCGGCCCTCGCCGCTGCGGCGACCGCGACCTCTTCGGCGCGATTGATGGAAGATCTGGGGACCGCGGGCCAGTGGTTCGAGTCGCAGGCGGTGCAGCACCTGAGGGTCTTCGCTGAACCCCTCGGAGGGCGCGTCTTCCATTTCCGAGATAAGTCCGGCAGGGAGGCGGACATCGTCGTCGAGCTCGACGACGGACGGTGGGCCGCATTCGAAGTCAAGCTTGCGCAGAGGCAGATTCCGGCGGCGCAGACTTCGCTGGCGGCTTTCGTCGACGACGTTGACACGAAGCGAACGCCCCCGGCCGAATTCACGGCCGTCGTCACCGCCGACGGCCCCACGATGACCCTCCCGGACGGTTCAGTGACCTTTCCGCTGCGGGCTCTCCGGCCCTGAAGGCTGTCCCGCTTTGGGCCCGGCGACGTCGGCAACAGGCGACAGGGCTCGGGTCCTTCGGAAGTGTGTGTGGAAAGCGACATGCCGGAGACTGCCACGGCCTCGACTCGGTGGGGAAGCTCGCCGATCCCTTTTTCCCGAGCTGACGCGAGCCCCGCTTTGGAGGACAGCTCGAGGAGCGCGGAGGCGACTCTTTTGACCGGATCCGTGCCCTGGGAACGTTGTCGGAACCGGGGCTGAAAGGCGAGTCGAGCTCTCATGAGGATAAGTTTATCGTCATGGGGAAATTCTGATGAGTTTATCGGCGACAGGCGAACCAGTGCCGCCCGGCTGGGGCACATGGGTCTCGTTCCCCGTATGGCATTGCCGTCGCGCAATAACTGCCTCGAGCGAAGGATTTCCGCTCGTCCCGACGCCATTGCGCGGCTTTCGGCCACGTTTTGCTCTGGTCAAACGGGTAAGGGCATCCTAGAATGAAAATACCCAATCAAAGAATAGTCCGTCGCTGAAGCGGTGTGCGCACGGCCTACGCTAAGGTGGACGGGAAGCCTATGAAAGTGGTATTTCGCCAGCATGGATCTGACTACTGCGGATGACGCATACCTCCACTTGAAGGAAGTGGCGGCAAAGTTGATCGAGTCGTTGTCGTTAGGCAGGGAAGAATTCCTTGTCTGCGAGCGCCTCCTCATGCGGGGAAATGGGATTGAGCAGGTGCTGCTCGGTCTGAAGCAGAACGTCAATTTGGTAAACGACATGATCCGAGAGCTGGAGCCCTTCGCGAGCCTCGAGTCGATTTCCCGCGCGCAGGCCACGCTCAAGCTTTACTGCCAAGGGAACACGAACCTCCTGCGGTTCCTTCCCGACTACAAGGAGGATCTGTCCAGCAGTCTGGCGATCTTGGGACTCCTTCTCTTGTACAGCAAAGACAGCTCGAGTTCTCTCGCCAACGCCAAAGGATATGTGCGCGCCATCTCGCGCGCGTGTTCCGAAGGTTTCGTGCCCGAGGAAAAGTGGAAAAGCGCGGAAGCCGTTGCCCGCGGCAGCAGCATGGCCGAGGTCGCCCAAAAAGAGGGCGTTGCCCGCGAGACCGTTCGCTACCGTTTATCCGGTCTCTACCCTTTGGTCACGATTCGCAAAGTGAAGGAAGCGTGGCGAATTGTGAAAATGACCCAAGACAAGGGCGATTTAGACGAGGGAAACGACAGCCAAACCGAGGCTGCAGCCCCGGGGAACGAGGGCTCGGACGAGACAGACGAGACTGTGAGAAAGGAAGAAGACTCGGGCGTGAAGGGCGATACAGCGGGCGAAGGCGGCGATACGGCGCGCAAAAACGATGAGGCGCCGCGCGAAAGCGACGCGACGGCGGGCAAGGGGGCGGCGCAGGAAAGCGCTAAAAAGCGGCGCAAAGGAAAGAATTCGTCGCGCAAAGGCGACGATGAGACTTCGAGCTATGCGCAGGGGCGAGGCTCGGTCGCCCGCGACCCGATTGCGATGTCACTGGCCGTCCGCCGTGCCAGGGACGATTCCGACGCAAGAGCGGCGAAGCGCGACGAACTGTGGGACCTTGCGCTGCGCACGGCGAACTCCGAGGGAGGCGTCGCCCCTGAAGCCGATCAGCGGCACGCAGCAAAAGGGGAGCCGTCAGAAGCGTCACCGAAACCGGAAAGGCGGGAGGAAGGCCCGCCCGGGGGCTTGCCGCCTGTAAAGGAAAGAAAGGTTACGCGGAGGAACGGAGGGAGGACTTTCAGCGACGAAGACTGCTGGGCCGCCGTCGTGGAGTACATGTCACTGGACGATCGCACCCATTCGGGCGGCGACTACGCTCGATATTCGCGAGATATCGACGGCATGCCGGCATTGATCACCGTAAAAGGGCGGTTGGGCCTCCACTGGGCAGAACTCGCAGAAACAGCCAATCGGCTGCTTGCGGGGCGTATACGCCCCGACGAGGAGGAATGGGCGAGGGACGTCATGACGCCTCGAAAGTGGGAGAACTACGTTCGCAAGGCCAGAGGAAGCGGCGCAAGCAGGCGATTCGCGATCGAGCTGGTCAAGCAGTGCATTGCTGAACGCGGGCCGTACATCACCCACGTCATTTACACCGACTGGGCTGAAGAGCGTGGAAACACGCCTTCGCACGCGTTGGTCAGCATCTCGGGCATGTCGTGGAACAGCCTGGTCAAAGCGGCGGGCGGTTACAGCGGACGCCGCAACATCGGAATGTGGACGAAGGAGGAAATCCTCAAACTCGTAGCGCTGTATATTAAACAGGAGAAATCGCGGGGAGAAGAGCCTAGCATCGAGGGGTACTCTTCTTGGGTGCGAAAGCAGACCGTGCCATTGCCGAACATCGTGCTTGTGACCAAACGGGTCGGCAGTTGGGTTGAAGCCGTCAAACGCGCCAGCAGATACTTGAGAACCGACGATCGACCCCTGTTGCAGTGAATCAAAACCGTTGCAGCGGGCCCAATGGTAGCGTCTAGACTATGAACCTTTCAGATTTGCTCATTGACAGTTTGTCGCGTTCACGGCAGCGCTTCGACCGCGCACTCTCTGGCGTCGCGGTGGAGCAGGCCAATACGCAGCCCACTCCGAAAACGGCGCCCCGCGTGGACTCATTGAGTTGGCTTGCCTGGCACACAGCCAGGGAGATCGACTTTCAGATCGCGCTTATCGCCGGCGTCCAGCCGGTGTGGATAACCGCGGGCCACAAGGAGCGTTTCGCCCTCGACCTTCCCGACGACACCGAAGATTGGCACCACACCCCCGAACTGGCGGCCAAAGTTGTAGTGAGCGACATATCGGTGCTTGCCTCCTATCTCGACGACGCCTACGCCTGGGCAAACGACTACCTTCGAGGCTTGAAGGAGGGCGATTTCGCCAAAGTCATCGACGATTCCTGGGACCCTCCCGTGACGCTTGCCGCACGGCTGGTTTCGATCGTCGACGACGCCGCCCAGCACTCCGGCCAAGCGGTCTACACGCGCCGCCTTCTGGGCCTGCCGGGCTGACTGGCAAACGTCTCGACTCCTCATTTCCAGCGCGACTCTTTGGGGAGCAAGGCGCTGGGCGCGGCTGGCTCAAGAACCCGCCCACGGTGCAGGCTCTTGCGCCAAAACACGGATTAGAAGCTCGAAGAGGAGCCTGCGCCGGAGAAACTGCTGCTGGAAAAACCGCCGCTTGAAAAGCTGCTTCCGCTGGACGAGCTGCTGCCTGAGGAAGCGGGGACGTACGACGAGGCGGACGAATAGCCCACCACCAAGTCGGAGATCGAGTCGAAAGAGCTGGAGGAGCCGCTTCCGCCGAACGAGCCTTCGCTCGAATCGACGGCGAAGAGCGCCGGCGAGCTGGGGTTGAGGCGAATGGTCGAATGCGGCCTGTAGTTCCCGCACCTGCCGTCGTAGAACCAGCTGCCGCTATAGCCCGCCCTCCTAGTGGAAGACAGCGAATCATTGAAGCGTTGGCGGCGTTGGGCGGCATAGCTGGAAGTGTCTGCCTCGATGGCTTGGCGCGCGAGTCGCGTGGCTCGGACCTTGGTCTGTTCGGCGATCCGATCCAGTTCGTCCAGAGCCGCCGACGGCTTGGTCTGCCCGGTCTCGAGCTCGTAGGAGATCTTGCTCAACTTTTGATGCTGGGTGCGGACCCATCCCTTCGTTTCCTCGGTCGTCAGTGCCACGTCGGCGTGGTCGATCTTCGCGCAGAGCGCATCGAGCGAACCCAAGTCTTCCAAGACGGGGCCTTGCTCGTTGGCCCAAACTTGCTCCCAGCCGGACGACATACTGAGAAACGTGGCGGTGTTGGCAATGACGTTGTCGAGGGAATCCAGTGCGGCAGACCGTTCTTTCAGGCTCTTCGCCTGCCTGAGCGTCTTCATGGCAAACCATTTGGCGCCGCACACCCCTTCGAGCGCTTTCCAATCTCGCGCGGTTTTCTCATACTCGTTGCGGAACCACCGGTAGCGCTCCATCACTTGGGCGCCGTGGGGTTCGTCTTCGGGGATTGCGCTCGCATAGTGTTCGGTTGTGGCGTAGTCGTGCGTGACCTGCGAGTAATGCCCCAGGGCCTCGCGCGCTCGACGCCGGGCGGCGTATCCGCGCCAGAGGCCATAGCAGAGCCATGCGACGCCCAGAACGACGAATATTCCCCGAACGACTTGCGAAAGAGTCCTGTTTCCGGAGCTGGCGCCGCCGATGACGTCGGCGGCCTCCTTCGCCATGGACACCGTGCCTCCCTGCCAATCGGCGTTGCGATACTGTTCTTTTGCGGCATTTTGTATGTCCGCCTGAGATTCCAAGGGGACTTTGACGTCCTCGCCGAAATAGCAGCCGACTTTCCGCCCGTCGGGGGCGACGGCGAGGATCACCAGGCCGTTGTTCCAATAATCGGGGACTGAGGGGGAGATCCACGGAACGTCCGTGTCGCTGTGGTCTCGGGCGTACTTGAGCACCTCGTCGTTGAGGTTGTCAATGTACGTGCCTGACACCGTGAGGACTGCAACATGGACTTTCTTGCGAAAAGTCAGTTTTTGGATCTCCTTGATCAAGGAATCGGCCTGAAGGACGCCCGCTTCGTCGCGAACCTCTACGGTAGGATGGTGCCCTCCGTGAGAAGGCCACATCGCGACGATCGGAAGCGTAATAATCAGTGCCGGAACTATCAGAATGTTGAAGATGAACGCTAAAACTGCGGAAATGCCTCCCATTCGAGCGATAAGAGACCGCTGAACGTCCTTTTTCTGCTCCTCAATGGTTTTAGTCTTTTTTGAGGCCCAAGCGCCATGTTTGTTCTTCTGTACCATAAATAGAATTATTCCCGGGTGCGCGCCTGATTGCCATCGTGTCCGCAACGAGAGACAGGGCTTGGGCGCGGCGGACTGCGCCGATCGTTTCCGACTGACGGGCCAGAGACGCTTTTGGCGGTCGAATCCTGGCAGGCTGGCCGTTTGCGGGCGGCCAGTTCCGACGGCGTCATTGGCCTTTTCTTGAGCCCGGTTTGCCTTGAACCCGGTTTGCCTTGAACCCGGTTTGCCTTGAACCCGGTTTGCCTTGAACCTGGTTTGAGAGCGGGCCAAGCGCCGCCGTTCAGAGGTTCTAGCTCTCGCGGGCGTCGTCTTTCAGGTCCGTTGCCTGTTCAACTCGGGCCATTCGCCCTTGTCTATGTGTGTGGCGAGCATTTGAGTGAACAGTTTCGGATTCTCCCCGTGTTCCATGCGTGGTGCACTCCGGGGGCCGTCCACGTGCGCAGCTGGGGAAAGCACGCTAGCGGCGGGCCGAAGGCTCGGCGTATCGAGGCCGAGTCGTGCTCCGCGCACACCGCCAAGAAGGGTCCGTCATAGGCGAACGTTTTCGTGGGCCTTTTGGGTATGGCCCCGAAGCCGGCTTCTCTGACCAGGCGCATATTCGTCTCGCGGCTCGGACTGCTTGTGGTGAGAACGAACAGTTCCTTCTCTTCCTCGCCGATTCCGAATGCGCGGGCTTGGGCCGCCCAGTGCCAACGCGCGGTCCGCAACGGCGCTTGGGCGCAGATCAGAGCGCGCTCCCACCGCGCATAGCCGGAAACGGCGGAGCCGCTGATCGCGCATGAGCGCACGAGCTGGGGATAGTGCCTGAGCAGTTCCACGGACACAAAGCCTCCGAGCGAGAGGCCGACCACGTGTGCCTTGCCGTCAATGGCGTGTGTGCGGATCAGCTCTGCGATGTCGGCGGCGGCCCCGGCTATTCCCGGCCAGGCTTCGTTCGTCCTTCTTCCGTATCCGGGAAAGTCGGGGTGAGGATGCGGCGCTCGGGCATTGCCTGCACCTGAAGGTCCCATGTCCACCCCGCTATGTTTCCGCCGTGCAGCATGACGATGGTCTCGCCTGCGCGCGGGCCGTGCTCTAGTCCGATGTTTGGGTATGTTCCTGTTACGGATGGTCTCGCCTTCGCGCGGGCTCGTGCTCCAGAGGATACGTCGCCAGAATTGTCGCCGCGTCGAAGGTCTTCAGGATCGTTGCGGAGTTGAGTCCGTCCATGTCCCTGAAGTTTTCGGGATTTGTCGGTTTCTTGCCGTTCTCAAGGCTTTTCGCGTTTTTGGCGTTTGCCGGATTCGTTGGTTTGTCCGACATATTTTTCTCTGACGTGTTCATTCTTTTTTGTCGTAGTGCCTTTTGTTGGGTTTGGTTCGACGGCAAGGGTTCCCTCATTCGGCAGAAGGGCGCCGTCGCCCTAAGGGCCTTCTGCGGGCGTTGGAAGGGATGACGGATCCTTCGGCGGCTATTGCGGCGAGTGGCGCTCTAGGATGCCGCGGGTCTCTTGAATCCACGTCAGCTCCGCCTCGGCGTCGAGGACTCCTTTGCGCAGCGTCGCGTCCCGGAGGACCGACGGCAAGTCGTCCACGGGCCGCCCGAGGGCTTTGAGCGATTGCAGTTTTTCTTCCGCCTGCCGCTCGCGTTCGTCGAGGATGCGTTCGGTCTCGGCGCGGCTGAGGGAGCCCGCGAAAAAGACGCGCGCGATGAACGGATCTTTGGCCTTCTCCTCTTCGAGAGGGGACGTCAGCCAACGACGCAATTCGCGGCGCCCTTCAGGCGTGAGGGAGTGGACTTTGCGATCGGGTTTGCCTCTTCTGGGGCATCACCTTGGTCCGAGTCTTATCTTGGTCCGAGTCTTGGACGTCCGAGCATTCGACGCCTTCCCGAGAAGATACTTGTGGCATGCACGCAGATGCTCTTGGGGGCGGTGCCCCGGCAGACGCCCCCGGTCGCGACGGCAGACGAAACGCCGGCAGCGCTTCTGGTCCTTCGGATCGCCTTCCTTCGGACCGTCCGGCAGACCGAGCTCCGTCGGGCCGTCCGGCAGGCCGGGGTCCGTCGGACGATTTAGCAGGCCGGGGCCCTTCAGACCGCCCGAGCGAGGCCTCGGAGCATCGGTACACCCACGGGCACGGCCCGGCTGTGCTCGAAGGGCACG
>ERZ773069.651-NODE-651-length-22288-cov-9.474385_pt1 | contig 22288 bp, 18 predicted proteins | sample MGYA00580619_ERZ773069 | MGnify/ENA primary metagenome ERZ773069 (study PRJEB29015, sample SAMEA2738007) | human oral metagenome | biome: human oral; feature: human-associated habitat; material: dental | place: China | collected 2108 ...
TATTTCAATTTCTTCAAATTATAATATCTGAAGATTTTGGCGAAAGTGCTACGCATTAATCCCCGCTCGTCTAAGCATTTTTTGAAAACAAAAATGAAACTCGCTACGTAAAACTTCGCTCAAACAATCAGTTTCATTCCAAAAAAATTACGACATTTTTAATTTAATCACATAATTGTGATATTAGAAAAGTAAGTAAAATTTCGTTAAAGAAAAAATAACTGTTTGAGATTTTGAAATAAATTTTAAATGATATTTAGTTAATCGTGTAAAAATAACCTTTATTCAAAATCGAGTTTTATTTTTTCTTTATAAGAAAGTTTTGCGTAAAGCGTGGGTGCAGGGAGGTGGCGTTTGATCTCCCTGCTTAAAATAATTTAAATAATAAAAATTAAAAAAAATTCACTATATAAAAAAGTCTACTTAAATTAACTAAAATAACGAAATTATTTTTAAAAAATAATTTTTATAAATTTTTCATATTTTGTTAAAATTATATCACATTTTGTAATAATTTGAAATCGCTATTTAATCTAAGCCTTTTTTATGGTATAATTTAACAGATGAAATATTTAAAAAAATTTGGAGAATAAATGATAAATATATAAATGTTAAAAAAGAAAGAGAGTGTGAAATAAATGGATTTAAAAAATTTACCGATAACTCCTTTACCGTTAGTGAAACTTGATAAGCATCAGGAGGATTTGCTTGTTCATAATGAACTTTTTGCAACTCTTCTAGGTGAAACGATTTTTAGATATGCGGGTTTACATATTTATGAGGTTACTGAAAAATTGAAAGAAGCTTCTAGTAAATATTATAAGACGCAGAAACAGGAGGCTAGAAAAAATTTGTCGTCTTTTTGTTCGGATCTTACTGATGCGGAAATTTTGCGTGTAATAAGAGGTTTTTCGATTTTTTCGGCACTTGCAAATATTGCTGAAGATGTGTATCAGACTCATGAACAGCGATATGCAAAGATTTCTAACAAACCACAAATTGGATCTCTTGAAAAATCACTAAAAAATTTGAAGAAAAAGGGAATCAGTCAAGATAAAATATTGAAGGCTATGGAAAAGGTCTCAATTGTTCCAGTCTTAACGGCACATCCGACACAAGTTCAAAGAAAAAGTATTTTGGATTTGACAAAAAAATTAACTGATATTCTGGATAAATATGAAAATGTAAAATCTCATCAAATTGATGAAAATGAATGGCTTAATGATTTAAGCCGCGGTATTCAAATCTGGTGGCAAACTTCAATGTTGAGAGCTAGTAAATTACGTGTAGCAGATGAAATAAGTAATGCTCTAAGTTATTACAACATTACATTTTTTAATGAAATTCCAAGGCTTATGAATAAATTTCAGGAAATTTCAAAAACATTGGGAAATTCTGAAGTGAAATCTCAAGCTCTGCTTCCTCTTACTATGGGAATGTGGATTGGTGGAGATCGGGATGGAAATCCTTATGTTACAGTAAATACACTAGAGCAGTCGGCGCAAGAACAGGCTATAAAATTATTCCAGCATTATCTGGATGAAGTTCGTGAAATTTACAGAGATTTATCAATGTCTATTTCAATGACAAATGTGACTGAAGAATTGCAAAACTTGGCAGAAGCTTCGGGAGAAGTTTCGCCGCATCGAACACACGAGCCATATCGTCGTGCATTGACAACAATAACAGACAGACTGCTTGCAACAGCCTACAAATTGTGTGATTACAACCGTGACTTATTACCGCCAAAAAGAAAAAATGGAATTGATCTTCCTTACAAGTCAGCTAATGAATTTACAAACGACTTGGTGATTGTGGCAGAATCACTTAAAAAGAATAATAGTAAATTTTTAACGCAAGGAAAATTAAACAATCTAATCAGTGCTACAAAAATATTTGGATTTCACCTTGCAACAATTGACTTAAGACAAGATTCCAGCGTTCATGAAATATGTGTTGCCGAACTTTTGAAAAGTGCAAATATTTTAGGAGATTACTTGAGTCTGTCAGAAGACGCAAGATGTGAAATTTTACTGCGGGAATTGGAACATGACCCTAGAATTTTAAGCGATCCAACAATTCCACAAAGTGAAATACTGGCCTCAGAACTTGCAATTTACAGAAAGGCAAAATCTTTGAGGGAACGTTTTGGAAATAAAATTATTGAAAAAAATCTAATTTCTCATGCAACAAGTGTTTCAGATATGCTAGAGATAGCTATTTTACTAAAAGAAGCCAATCTTGCAAAAGGAAATGAAGGAAATGAATTTTGCGATTTACAGATTGTCCCGCTTTTTGAAACAGTGGAAGATTTAATTGCGGCTCCTGATATTTTGAGAAAATGGTTTAATTTGCCATTAGTGAAAAAATGGATGGATAAAAAAGGGCGAAAACAGGAAGTTATGCTAGGATATTCAGACAGTAATAAAGATGGTGGATATTTAAGTTCAAGCTGGTCTTTATACAAGGCACAAAAAGAGCTGACTGCAATCGGACGGGAATTTGATGTGGAAATTTCATTCTTCCATGGGCGTGGAGGAACAGTAGGGCGTGGTGGCGGTCCAAGTTACGAAGCTATTTTAGCACAGCCTGAAGGAAGTACAGATGGAACAATAAGACTTACAGAACAGGGAGAAGTAATCGGTGCAAAATACGGAAATCCTGATTTAGGATTAAAAAATCTGGAGGCATTGGTTTCAGCAGCTCTTGAATCAAGTGCATTAACAGAGGAAGATGCAGACTGGGAAGAATATGAAAAAATAATAGAAAATGTTTCACAATTAAGTTATTATGCCTACCGTGACTTAGTTTACAATACAGATGGATTTTCAGACTTTTTCTTTGAAGTTACGCCAATAAACTTTATTGCAGGGTTAAATATTGGCTCAAGACCGTCTTCACGTAAAAAAACACAATCATTAGACAGCCTAAGAGCAATCCCGTGGGTATTTTCTTGGTCGCAAGCAAGAATAATGCTTCCGGGATGGTATGGTGTTGGAACAGCATTTACAAAATGGATTGACAATGATGATAAAAAATTGGAAATTTTGCAGAAAATGTACAAGGAATGGCCATTCTTCCGTTCAACAATTTCAAATGTTGACATGGTTCTATCAAAAACAGATTTATCGATTTTTGCTGAATATGTAAAACTAGCAAGCAATCAGGAAACTGCACAGAAAATTTTTAAGGAAATAGAAAAAGAGTGGGTTTTAACAATTGATATATTGAAAAAAATTACAGGAAACGATGTTTTACTGGCAGATAATCCAGAGTTAGTGAGCAGTCTAAGAAATCGTCTGCCATATTTTGACTCGATGAATTATTTACAAATTGAATTAATAAAACGTTCAAGAGCTGGAGACGATTCAGAAGAACTGAGAAAAGCTATTCACATTTCAATAAATGGACTTGCAACAGGACTTCGTAACAGTGGATAATACAAATAAAAGGAATATTTCTAATTAAAATTAGGACTGTTCCTTTTTTTTGCAAAAATTTTTTTTCATTCATTTTATATTCATAAAACTGTTTCATAATGTATTCAAGATAAGAGAGAAAAGTAAAAAAATAAATGAATATTAAAGGAGAAAGAAAGATGAAAAAGAAAATTTTAAAATTTACTGTATTAGGAATTGCAGTTTTAGGAGTATTGACAGTTGCTTATGGAGCAAGCAGAAAAAATAGAAACAAAATTTCAAATGGCACAGCTTACATTAACAATAATGCAAGCAATTCACAAAACATAACATTGGAAAAGGCAAAATCCATTGCACTGGCAAAAGTGCCTGGAGCAAATAATTCACATGTAAGGGAACTTCATCTGAACAGGGAAAACGGAAGATTAGTTTATGAAGGCGAAATTTTTTATAACGGACAGGAATACGAATTTGACATTAATGCGGCAACTGGTGAAATCGTAAAATGGAAAGCTGAGACAAAATCAACCCCTTCTTACAATAATAGAAGCGTGAATGCTACACAGCAAGTAACGCCAGAAAGAGCAAAATCAATCGCATTAGCACAAGTTTCAGGAGCAAACCAAAGCCATGTTGGAAAAGTTGACCTTGATTTGGATAACGGAACACCAGTTTATGAAATTGAAATTTTTTACAACAATTCAAAATATGAATTTGACATTGATGCAACAACTGGTGAAATTATAGGAACAGAAGTAAAGAACTACAAAAACAATTAAGTTATAAGCCATATAGCTTAAAAAATACAAAAAAATTTATAAATAGAAAAAATTGAAATCAAAGGAGAAAAATTATGAAAAAGAAAATTTTAAATATCACATTATTAGGACTTATGTTATTTAGCATCTCATTTACAGCAAATGCTAAAAGCAAATCGAATAGATATCAAAATACAGCAGGAAGAAAAAATTCCAACAAACAGTATGTGGCAGCTACAGCCTCAACGAAAAAAAATGGCTACATAGGTGTTAACAAAGCTATCTCAATAGCATTAAAAAAAGTTAAAGGTGCTAAAAACTCAAACGTAACGGATGTACATCTGGACAGGGAAAAAGGAAGAATGGTTTACGAAGGAGAAATCCATTACAATGGTATGGAATATGAATTTGACATTGATGCAATAACTGGTGAAATTGTAAAATGGAAAGTAGATAGAGATTAATAGCAATAAATAAAAATAGTGTTCTGGAGGGTTGATTGGAAATTTGATATTTTCAGTTTACCCTCTTTTTTATTTATTAAATTTATGTTATACTGACAAAAATGCGATTGAAAGGATTAAAAATGAAAATTTTATTAGTGGAAGATGAGATAGATTTGAACAACGTTGTTACAAAGTACCTTAAAAAGAATGGATACAGCATAGACAGCGTTTTTGACGGGGAAGAGGCACTTGATTACCTGAGATACGGCGAATACGACTTGGTAATTCTGGATATTATGATGCCAAAAGTAGATGGATTTGAAGTTATAAAAAAACTTAGGGATAAGGGAAATCACACTTCGGTTCTTATGCTTACTGCAAGGGATAGTGCAGATGATAAGGTAAAAGGGCTTGACTTGGGAGCTGATGACTATATTGTAAAACCATTTGACTTTAATGAGCTTTTGGCAAGAATTAGGGCAGTTGTGAGGAGAAAATATGGAAATAGTTCAAATAAACTTGTGATAGGAGATTTGATTTTAGATACTTCAGAAAAATCAGTAACAAGAGCTGGAAAACAGATAGAATTAACTGGAAAGGAATATGAAGTTCTGGAATACCTTATGCAAAGCAAAAATCGGATTTTAAGCAGAGATCAGATTAAGGAGCATGTGTGGGACTTTGATTATGAAGGAGATTCTAATATAATTGACGTTTTGATAAAAAACATTAGAAAAAAAATAGACGTAGAAGATGGAAAACAGATAATTTATACAAAAAGAGGACTTGGATATGTTATAAAAGAGGATTAGTTCAAATAAATTAATTATTAGGAATTTTTGGAAGAGAAAGGAATAATTGAGTTTTGAAAAATAAATTAAATAAAATTTGGGGGGACTTTCCAATTACTGTGAAGGTAACTCTTTGGTATACTGTCTTTGTAGTAATCTTAATTTCGATTATGCTAACAGTATCATTTACCGTTGCAAATAAGATGACAGGAGACTTGAACCATCGAGAATTGATGGAGGCTGTAATTGAAATGACTGTTGAAATGGTTTCAGATCCTAATGAGTTTGATGAATTTGATGACGGGATTTACTTTGTTAAGTACAATAACAAAGGGATAGAAATGGGTGGAATGTCGCCACGAGGATTTGATTTGACATTAAAATATAAAGAAAACACTGTCAGAACTTATGAAAAAAATGGAGAAAAATATTATTATTTCGATAAAAAAATAGACAATTCTGAAGGAGAATGGGTTAGAGGAATTGTTCCAGTAAATCAGCTGTCTGATGAAGTAAGCAAACTGCTTATTATAATTTTAATTTTAAGTCCACTGTTATTACTAATAATAGTTTATGGCGGATACAGAATTGTAAAAAAAGCTCTAAATCCTGTAGCCAAAATATCAGATACAGCTTCAGAAATTCAAAAAAACGGTGATTTTTCCAAAAGAATCAAAATTGATGAAGGAAAAGATGAAATACACAGGATGGCAGATACCTTTAATCAAATGCTAAATTCGCTTGAAAATTCCTATATACGTGAAAAACAGTTCAGTTCAGATGTTTCGCACGAACTTCGGACACCTGTGAGCGTTATACTTACAGAAAGTCAGTATTCGCTGGAATATGCAGACACTATGGAAGAAGCAAAGAACTCCTTTTCTGTGATTCAGCGTCAGGCAAAAAGAATGTCAGAACTGATAAATCAAATAATGGAACTTTCTAAAATAGAAAAACAGACTGTTATTGAATTGAAAAAATTAAATTTTTCAGAAACAATGGAAAAAATATTAGAAGATTATAAAAATCTTTTAAGCGAGAAAAATATAAAAGTTTCAAAAAATATTGAACAAAATATATTTATAAACGCAGATAAAGTAATGATTGAAAGATTGCTTGACAATTTACTTAATAATGCAATGAAATTTACAAAGGATGAAATAAGTGTAAAATTGTATTCAGAAAATGAAAATTGTGTTATGGAAATTGAAGACAATGGAATTGGAATACCAGAAGAGGATAAAAATTTTATTTGGGGTAGATTTTACCAAGTAAATGACTCACGAAACAAAAAAGTAAATAAAGGTTTTGGATTAGGACTTTCATTAGTTGAAAAAATCATTGAGCAGCATAATGCAAGTATTGAGGTTGAGAGTGAATTGAATAAAGGAACAAAATTTATTGCTAAATTTATTAAAACAGAATAATTTAAAAAGGGACAATCTCTATCTTGAGAAAATCCCTTATTTTTTTACTTTGTTTTATAGTGAAACTGCTTTAAAACCGAATAAAAAGTTTACTAAAACTTTAAATTTTTATTATTTTTAGCAGTTTAATTTTGAATAGATTCAGAAATATAGGTTAAAATCCTAAAATTTTTCCAACTCTTTCTTTTTCATTTTCCCATTCTTTTCCGTAGTAAGCTTTCAAGTAAATTTCTCTTAATTCATCCATTAGCGGGTATCTTGGGTTAGCTGGAGTACATTGGTCATCGAAAGCATCTAGTGACATTTCATCCACAGCTGCCAAGAAATCTTTTTCAGGCACTCCCCATTCTTTAATACTTGCTGGAATTCCTATTTTTCTATTTAATTCATTAATTCCTTTAATTAAATTTTCTACTTTTTCTTCTTTAGTATTTCCGCCAAATCCTAAATAATCATTCATTTCAGCGTATCTTTGCATTGCATCAGGATATCTGTATTGAGGGAATAATCCCATCTTTGTTGGGGCCTCAGCTGCATTGAAACGGATAACTTCTTCAAGAAGCATAGCATTTGCGATACCGTGTGGAACGTGGAATTTTCCTCCAAGTTTGTGTGCAAGCGAGTGGTTTATTCCTAAGAATGCATTTGCGAAAGCCATACCTGCAAGGCAAGAAGCATTTGCCATTTTTTCTTTTGCTTTAATTGCTTTTGAACCTAATTCTACTGATTCTGGCAAGTATTTGAATACAAGCCTAGCCGCTTCTTTTGAATAAGGTTTTGTGTATTCTGTCGCCATAACTGAAACATAAGATTCAAGAGCATGTGTGAATACATCAATTCCAGAAGCTACTGTAAGTCCTTTTGGCATTGTAAGCATAAGTTCAGGATCGTTAATTGCTACGTTCGGTGTCAATGCATAATCTGCAAGAGGGTATTTGATTCCAGTTTCATCATCTGTAATTACAGAAAATGGAGTTACTTCCGAACCAGTTCCAGCTGATGTTGCTACTGCAACAAATTTAGCTTTTTTACCCATTTCAGGAAATTCAACAATTCTCTTTCTAATATCCATAAATCTCATTGCCAAATCTCTAAATCGAAGTTCTGGATGTTCATACAATACCCACATAATTTTAGCGGCGTCCATTGCAGAACCTCCACCAAGAGCGATAACAATGTCAGGATTATATTCAAGCATTGCTTTTGCTCCAGCCTGAGCTGAACTTAATGTTGGATCCTCTTTTACTTCTGAGAATATTCTATAATCGATATGTATACTGTCAAGTACTTTTGTAATATGTTCTGTATATCCTAGTTCAGCCAATACTTTATCCGTTACGATAAATGCTTTTTTGTGGTTTCCTTTTAATTCTTCTAAAGCTGTCGGAAGCGATCCGTATTTGAAATAAATTTTTTCAGGAACTTTGAACCATAACATATTTTCTCTTCTTTCTGCAATTGTTTTTACATTTAATAAGTGTTTTACTCCTACATTTTCTGACACAGAATTTCCTCCCCATGAACCGCATCCAAGTGTTAATGACGGCTCTAATTTAAAGTTGAATACATCTCCAATTGCCCCAAGTGATGCTGGCATATTGATTAATGTACGTCCTGTTTTCATCAATCTTCCAAATTTATTTATTTTTTCTTTTTCAGCTAAATTAATATATAATGAGGATGTATGTCCCAATCCACCAAGTTTTACTAATTCATCAGCTTTTTTAAGTCCATCTTCAAAATCTTCTGATTTATACATTGCAAGCACTGGTGATAATTTTTCGTGTGCAAATGGCTCTTCAATTCCAGTGGACTCAACTTCCCCAATTAACACTTTTGAACTTTTTGGAATTTCAAATCCTGCCATACCTGCAATAACATACGCACTTTTTCCAACTATATCAGCGTTTAGATTTTCATTTATAAATAATATTTCTCTTACTTTATTTAGTTCTTCATCGTTAAGGACATAGGCTCCTCTGTTCAAAAATTCGGCTTTAACTTTGTCATAAATTTCTTTGTCTATAATTACAGATTGCTCTGTTGCACAGATTACTCCGTTATCAAATGTTTTAGACATTAAAATATAGTTTACAGTCATTTTTATATCTGCTGATTTGTCAATTACAACTGGTGTATTTCCGGCTCCAACTCCAATTGCAGGAGTTCCTGATGAATAAGCAGATTTAACCATTCCTGGTCCACCTGTCGCAAGTATTAAGTCAGCACTTGCCATAAGTTCTCTTGATAGTTCTACGCTTGGTTCGTCAATCCATCCGATTATATCTTTTGGCGCTCCATATTTTACTGCTGTTTCCAAAGCAATTTTAGCTGTTTCAATAGTTGCCTGCTTTGCTCTTGGATGTGGTGAAAATATTATTGCATTTCTTGTTTTTAATGATATTAATGTTTTGAACATTGCTGTTGAAGTTGGATTTGTTGTTGGTACAATACCTGCAATAATCCCTATTGGAGTTGCAATTTTCTTAACTCCGTAAGATCTGTCATCTTCCAACACTCCACAAGTTTTTTCATCTTTATATTTGTTGTAAATGTATTCAGAAGCAAAGTGATTCTTAATAACCTTATCTTCCACGATTCCCATTCCAGTTTCTGCTACTGCCAAATTTGCCAGAGTAATTCTTTCATCATTCATTTTTTGAGCCACTTTTCTAAAAATTTTGTCGACTCTTTCCTGATCAAATGTTGCAAATTCTTCCTGAGCTTTTCTAACTCTTTGAATAAGTTCCTTTAAACTTTCTAAATCCTTAACTACTGCCATTTTTCCTCCTAAAATAAAGCATATATTTTGTTACATTCCTTACAGTTTATATAATACTCTATTTTATCAAAAAACTCAAGTGTTTTTTTTCACTTTCTTATTTTATGGTAATTTCAGTATAAAATGAGAAGAAATTTCGTTGATTTTTATATATATGATTCAATAGTTAATTGGCTATAATTTATTTTGTTTTTGAGTTAAATATTAAATGTTTAATAAATTTTGGAAAGTCGTAGCTGTATAAAAACTTGATTGATTTGTTGGAATTGTACTTTGAATATTTGAAAATATTAGATTTTTGCATTTGGCTTGAAAAATTTATAATAATTTAGATGAAATTTTAGTATTATATTTTTGTAACAAATGTTTGACATCTATACATAGTAAAAATAAGATAAATTATTTTCATAATTGATTTTATTACAAATTTTTGATAGAATATAAAGTGTAATTTAATTTGTAAAACAAATAAATTTATATATAAAATATTTTGGAGGTAAAATTAACATGAGTTTGTTAGAATTGAAAAATGTAAAATCTGAAGTAGAAGGGAAAGAGATTCTAAAAGGATTGAACTTGACTATAAACAAAGGAGAAGTTCATGTAATTATGGGACCTAATGGAGCTGGAAAATCTACGCTTGCAAGTATTCTTGTGGGACATCCAAAACACGAATTAGTTGATGGAGAAATTATTTTGGATGGAGAGAATATTAATGAAGATGCTGTTGATGAAAGAGCTAAAAAAGGAATTTTCCTATCATTTCAATATCCTGAAGAAATACCAGGGCTTACTGTAGAAGACTTTTTGAGAACGGCAAAAGAGGCTGTTACTGGGGAAAAGCAATATTTAATGCAATTTCATAATGAATTAGTGGAAAAAATGGAAAAACTTCACATTAATCCTGAATATGCAGATAGACATTTAAATGTCGGATTTTCTGGTGGAGAAAAAAAGAAGAATGAAATTTTACAGATGGCAGTTTTAGAGCCAAAATTGGCTATTCTGGATGAAACTGATTCTGGACTTGATATCGATGCAACAAAAGTTGTATTTGAAGGTGTTCAAAAATTAAAGACTAAAGATACAGCTTTACTTATAATTACACACTATGATAAAGTGCTGGATTATCTAAAGCCTGATTTTGTTCATATTTTGATGAATGGAAAAATTGTTAAGACAGGTGGACAGGAATTAGTAGAAAGCATTGAAAAAGATGGTTATGCTAAAATGAAGGAAGAATTAGGATTATAATTAATACAGAATAGAAAGTGTGGGAATAATGGAAAATAGAAAAAAAACATATGTTGCAGACATTGAACGTGGTGTCTATGATATAAAAGATGAAGGACGTTATAAATATAAGGCTGAAAAGGGACTTACTCCTGAAATTATCAAAAAAATTTCAGAAAGAAAAAATGAGCCTGAGTGGATGAAAGAATTTAGATTAAAGGCATTAGAAGTTTACAATTCAAAACCTATGACTGACTGGGGTCCAGATTTATCGGATCTTGATGTAAATGATATTGTGCATTATTTGGAACCTGATTCGGCACCTATGAATGAAAACTGGGATGATGTACCGAGTTATATAAGAGATACATTTGACAGACTTGGAATTCCTGAGGCTGAAAAGCAGTCACTTGCAGGAGTAGGAGCACAATATGATTCAGAAGTAGTTTATCACAGCATTCATAAAGAATTGAAAGAACAAGGTGTAATTTATACAGATATTGAAACTGCTATGGTAGAATATGAAGATATGCTAAAAGAATATTTTATGACATTAATTACAGTTAATGATCACAAATTTGCGGCATTACATGGAGCAGTATGGTCTGGAGGATCATTTATCTACGTTCCAAAAGGAGTAAAGGTAAATATGCCTTTACAATCATACTTTAGATTGAATGCGCCTGAAGCAGGACAATTTGAGCATACTCTTATTATTGTGGACGAAGGAGCTGATTTGCACTATATCGAGGGATGTTCTGCTCCAAAATATCAAAAAAATGCATTGCATGCAGGAGCGGTTGAATTATTTGTAAGAAAAGGGGCAAGATTAAGATATTCAACAATTGAGAACTGGTCAAGAAATATGTACAATCTTAATACAAAAAGAGCAATAGTGGAAGATGATGGAGTAGTTGAGTGGATTTCTGGATCATTTGGATCAAGAGTTTCGATGCTTTATCCAATGAGTATTCTAAAAGGTGATCGTTCAAGATGTGAATTTACAGGAGTTACATTTGCAGCAGCTGGACAATATTTAGATACAGGATGTAAAATTATTCATCAAGGAAAACAGACAAGTTCGACAGTTCATTCAAAATCAATTTCCAAAAATGGAGGAACAGCATTTTATAGAGGGCTTTTAAAAGTATTGCCAGAAGCAACTGGAGCAAGATCAACTGTAGAATGTGAATCATTAATGCTGGATAATGAATCAACTTCAGATACTATACCAATAATTGATATAAATAACGATAGTGTTGATATTGGACACGAAGCAAAAATCGGAAGAATAAGCGACGAAGCAATATTTTATCTTATGTCAAGAGGTATAAGCGAAGATGAAGCAAAGGCTATGATTGTAAGAGGATTTGTTGAGCCAATTTCTAAGGAGCTGCCGCTTGAATATGCTGTAGAGCTTAATAAATTGATAGAGCTGGAACTGGAAGGAACAATCGGATAAACAGGCAAAACTCAAATTGCTGAAAAAATGGAAGGAGCAAAAATGTTAGAAAAATCAAGCATACAAAATCTTGAAAATAGTGAATACAGACTGGAAAAGTTTGAACAATATAAAAAGCTTGAAAAAGTTAATTGGACAAGAGTAGGCTATCAATACGAAGAGCCTGAAACATTTAAGAAATTTAATAATCTAGAAATCAAGAATGAAAATCAAGAAGGAGTCGCTATAAAAAATATTAGTGACTCAATAGATGAGTTGGAAAGATTAAAAAATGATAATGAATATGGACTAGGAGACTTTTTTAAGACACAGAATCTTGCTTTTTGTAATGAAGGGAAGTATCTAAAAATTGCTGAAAGAAAAAAAATTGAAAAGCCAATTTACTTAAATTATCGTGCAAATAAAGAAAATAATTTTCTAGTTGACTACAATGTTATTGAAGTAGAAGACTTTGCAAAAGTTACGGTAATTATTACTTATGATTCAGAAGACGACACACCAGTTTATCACAATGGAATTATAAAAGTGTTCACTGGGAGAAATGCAGAAGTAAAAATTATAAAAATACAAACTTTAAATACAAAAAGTTCTAATTTTGAGTCATCAAAAATTGAAACTTTGGGTCAAGGAAAAACTCAATATTACAGTGTTGAACTAGGTGGAAAGATTAATGCGATAAGTCATAAATCTTATCTTGAGGAAGATTCATCAGAAGTTTATGTATGGCCTGCATACCTTGCTGATGAGGATAGAAAGCTGGACTTGGAGTATTCAGTAGTATTCCGTGGACGTAGAACAGTTGGGGAACTTCAGGGAAGAGGGGCTGTAAAAGATACAGCTAAAAAAGTATTTCGTGGAAACCTTTACTTTAAGCAAGGTTCGAGCAAGTCTGAAGGGCGTGAAGGAGAATTTGCTATCTTATTAAATGATAAAATAAAGGCTGACTCTATTCCAACATTATTCTGTAGCGAAGATGATGTTATTGGAGAACACGCTGCTTCTGTCGGAAAAGTTGATGAATCAAAATTATTTTATCTAATGAGCCGTGGACTTTCTGAAGGAAGAGCAAAAAAATTAATAGTAGAATCTTCATTCCGTCCAATAATGGATAACATCGATGACGAAAAGTTAAGAGAGAAATTATTTGAAGAACTGGAAAGAAGAATCTAAAAGAATAGAATATGAATTTGAAAAAATACCCACTAAGTGATATAATTTTTGTATTGCTTGTGGGTAAAATTGTATAGGGAGGGAAAAATGGACTATAGAAAAGAATTTCCAATATTTAAGAATAGAAATAATCACTATCTTGATACAGCGGCAACTTCACAAAAGCCTAAAAGAGTGCTGGATAAAATTATGGAATATTATGAAAAATATAACGGCAATCCAGGGCGTGGTTCGCATACTTTATCCATGGAAGCCTCAAACTTGATGGCAAACGCACGAAATACTGTACAGAAGTTTATTAATGCAAAATATCCTGAAGAAGTGATTTTTACAAAAAGTACGACAGAATCAATCAATTTAATCGCCTATTCTTACGGAATGGAATTTATAAATGAAAATGATGAGATAATTCTAGGAATTTCAAATCATCACGCAAACATTGTCCCTTGGCAGTTTGTAGCTAAAAAGAAAAATGCCAAGATAAAATTTGTTTATCTTACTGAAAATGGGCAATTTGATATTGAAGATTTTAAAAACAAATTGTCAGATAAAACAAAACTTGTGGCTGTTTCCGCTGTGGTAAATGTTACAGGAGTTATTCAACCAATAAAGGAAATTATTGAAATTGCACGAAACAAAAATAAAAACACACGCATTCTTGTGGATGCTGCACAGTCGATGCTGCATTTTAAACACGATGTTCAAGAACTGGATGCAGATTTTCTTGTATTTTCAGGACATAAATTATTTACTCCAATGGGAATCGGGGTTATGTACGGGAAAAAGGATATTCTTGACAAAATGCCACCTTTTTTATACGGCGGAGATATGATTGAATTTGTAACAGAGGAGGAATCAACGTTTGCACCACTTCCAAATAAATTTGAAGGTGGGACTCAGAATGTGGAAGGGGCAGTAACTCTAGAAGAGGCAATTAATTTTATCGAAGAAATAAGTTATGAGAAAATTAATGAAATTGAAAATTCTCTTACGGAAATTGCTTTAGAAAAATTGAAAAAGCTAGATTTTGTAGAAACATATTTTACAAAAGATGTTGAGCGTGCTGGGATTATTGCCTTTAATGTAAAAAATGTACATTCTCACGATGTGGCATTTATACTTGACTCGTATAATGTGGCAGTTCGTTCAGGACATCATTGTGCACAGCCTTTAATGAAGTATTTAGGAGTGCCTTCGTGCTGTCGTGCGAGTTTTAGCATTTACAACAATGAAGAGGATATTGATAAACTGATAGAAGGACTTTTAAAAGTGAAGGAAGTTTTTGAATTATAGGAAAAATAAATAAAAGAAAAAAATTTGAAAAGGAGGTTTAATATGAATTTAGAAAAAATATATCAGCAGACAATACTGGAATACAGCAGACGTAAGGAACTAAACCGTGAAATTGAAAATCCGACATTTGCAGAACGTGGACATAATCCAAACTGTGGAGATGACTTGACGCTTGAAATAAAAACTGATGAAAACGGAGTAATAACAGATGCCGCTTTTATTGGAAGCGGATGTGCAATTTCAACGGCTTCTATGGCTATGCTAATTGACTTGGTAAAAGGGAAGACAATGGAAGAAGCAAAGGAAAAAGTAAATTTGTTTTTCAAAATGATGAAGCAGGAAGAAAAACTGACAAGTGAAGAAAGCAAAAAATTAGGAGATGCTGTTCTTATGGAATATGTGGCTCAAATGCCTGCAAGAGTAAAATGTGCGACACTTAGCTGGCATTCATTAAAAGTAATTGTAGATAAGAGTGAAAAGTAGAATAAATAAAATAAAAAAGCTGTATCATGTATATTTGTGAAACAGCTAATTTTTTTTGTTAAATATTCCAGTTCTTGTTAAAATCAATTTCAAAGTCTCCAGATTCACTTATTTTATTTGAAACATTTGTGATGAATTCTTCTGAAATATTGTATCCAAAGTCAAAATGAGGATTGAATACATTTTTAGAGAAATTTTTTACGTTGTCTTTATAATGAAAATCCAAAAGTTTCCAAAAATCAAGACTCGATATTTCAAGATTTCCAGTGATACTGTATTTTCCAGAAGCTATAAACTGGTCTGAATTATGATTGAAGTTTTCTGTTTGGATATTTTTCATAATTTGTTCGGATGTAGAATTTTTTGAATCAGTATATTCAGATTTTATATTTGAATTATCTAATATTGATGTTTCAGTTAAATCATTTCTTGTATTTGAAAGATTTTCAAGTTCAGGATTGTTTATTGATAATATTAAATTTTCAAAATTTTGTGGCAAATTTTCATAAGGAACGTTTGGAACATCGGTTGTAATCATCAAAAATCCTGCATTTCGTTCTTTTGACAATTTTAGTAGAGTTTCGTACTGTTCTGGTGCTGCAGAGTGAACAACATGGACAATACGGCTTGCATTTTCAGGATTATTTTCAAAATTGTAAGTTCTTGGAGTCCAATGATTGATGTAGTTATTTGCAGATACTTCACTCGTTAGCCATAAATCAGAGTATTTAGACATCTCGTCTGTTACTGTTCCTCCAGGATTTGCGACTATGATTGAGTCGGGATACTTATTTTTTATATAATTATATATTTGTGCCATATAATCGATTTCTAATGGATTTGTACCTGATGAAACTTCATCAAGGAAAATTCCAGAAATATTATCAGAGCCATAAAAATGTATATATTTGTCAATTTCAGAACATACTTTTTTGATACTTTTAGTATACTCATTTGTGGTTACATATCCAAGATTTTTAATTCCAAGATCCTTGTTTTTTTTAATTTGAACAACATAGTCATAATCAGCCTTGTCAGAAGGACCATTTGCAGGATTGATAATTACATAAGGAATCGTTGCTTCATTTTCTGCAAATTCATTATCTATGATGTGATTATTTTTTTTATCATCACCCTTGCTTTTATGAAAACCATCTGTATAGCCAAAATCCACTTTAAATTCGTTTTCATTTTTTAAATTATTTTTTATAATATCGTAAATTTCTTCATTTTTTGAAAATTCAATATTTTCGTTATTCAACAAGTTTTGTTTATTTGAAAATGAATTGCCACTTGAAATATTTATGGATGGATTATTATTCGAGTTTACTGCTTTTCCAAAGCCCAAGCCCGTTATGCCTGCTAAAAAGGATGGAATCAAAAAATTATTATTTTTCAACTTTTTTTTCATAATAACTCTCCTTTCTAAAATTTTAGTCTTCTTAAAAGACTTTTTTATGACCAATAAAAAATTTTAAAATAATAAATTCGGACTGATTCAGTTTTAGTTGTAGTCCGAATTGAAATATGCTCTAATTCTTAAATATATCCAACTTATCTAATAGAGTTTATATTTTAATGTTACACTATTCAAATCTTTTCTTTTTTTAGCAATATATAGTATCATTTTTTTTTTATAATTTCAAGGAAAAAAAATTATTTTTTTATATTTTTTTTAAAAATTATATATAGCAATTCTATTTTAAAACGAGAACAGAGTTAGATTATAATTTTACTTTCGCTAACTACAAAATCTAAAGTTACATCGTGTTTTTCAGTTGGAACGCTATCAATTATCTGAAAATCATAACAAACTCCAATAAACAGAGCTTTATTATTTTTCTTTCTGACTTTTTCCAAAAAAGTGTCATAGTATCCTCCGCCAAACCCAATACGATTTTTCTTAGAATCAAAGGCAAGAGCAGGAACGATGACAACATCCAATATTTTTTCATCATAAAAATTGTTGGAAGAAGATTCATAATATCCAAATTTGTGTAAAATAAGTTCATTTTTATTATATTTATTAATTTTCATTTCTCTATTCTTGCTATTTATAATTTTAGAAATGAAAAAATTTTTCTTTGGATAAAGTTCTAATAGTTTTGTAATTTTCACTTCGGTTTTCATATCCATAAAAATCATAATATTTTGTATATTCTCAATATATGAAACCAAATTTTTTATAATTAAATCACTTTTTTTATTAATATCTTTATCAGAAAGAATATTCCTTTTTGCCAGAATTTCTTTTCTAATTTTATCTTTTTTTATCTGTAAATCTGTTTTTGTTTTTTTCATATGGAAATTCTCCTTTATAAAATCCCGTCTATTATTAAATTATTTTATTTTCATTGGAATTCCGGAAACTACAAAATATACTTCATCTGCCTTTTCTGCAACAATCTGATTCATTTTTCCAGCAATTTCACGAAAATACCTTCCAAGAGGATAACTTGGAACAAGCCCCATTCCCAGTTCATTTGATACAATTATTACATTTTCAAAATTTTGACTGACTTTAAGAAGTTCATTTACCGAATTTTCCACATTTTTATTTAATTTTTCCACAATTTGAACATATAAATTTTTATCAAAATTATCCCAGTCAATATCTCTTTCTTCAAAAATTATATTAGTAACCATATTTGTAAGGCAGTCTACAAGCATGTTGTGCTGTATTTCATTATTATTTTTAAAAAAATGATTTAATGAAATTTCAAAATTTTTGTAAGTTTCGACGGTAATCCAATTGTTTTCACGTCTTTCTTTGTGTAGTCTCACCTTTTCCTTCATTTCCTCATCAAAGACAATTGAAGTTGCTAAATATATATTTTCCTGTTTTCCATTATTTAATTTTAGCAACATTTCTTCTGCGAACTTGCTTTTCCCACTTTTTGCTCCACCAGTAACAAAAATTAATCCCATTTTTTCTCCTTTTCGTATTGATAATTTAGTAGTTTGATATTCAAAAAAAGAGAAAAATACATTGTTAAATTTCTCTCTTTTTCTGAAAATTTTCAGTTAATTTCTATTTTTTCTGCTTTCAATCACTTTTTGTGCCAAATCTCCCATTAATTCTTCGTATCTTATGAGTTTCATTTCAAAGTATCCACGTCCCTGCGTGATTGCCTTTAATTCGTTGGCATATTTGAAAGTTTCAGACATTGGGGCTTCGGCAGTAATTTTTTGTTTTGTGCCTTTGTGAGCCTCCATTCCCATGACTTTTCCACGTTTTTTGTTAATATCTCCTATTATATCTCCGATGTATTCTTCTGGAACGATGATTGTAAGTTCCATAATTGGTTCAAGCAATATAGGTTTTGCCTCAAGCATTCCTTTCTTGAAGGCCAAATTTGCTGCAATTTTGAAGGCTAGTTCAGAGGAATCAACATCGTGATATGATCCGTCGTATAAAACTGCTTTTATGTTAGTTACAGGATATCCTGCCAGCACTCCTTCCTTAAGAGATTCCCTTAATCCTTTTTCTACCGCTGGAATATATGATTTTGGAACGCTTCCTCCTGTGATTGTTTCTTCAAAGACAAAATCTTCATCGTCGATATGTAAAAATTTAATTAATACATCTCCGTATTGTCCATGCCCTCCAGACTGTTTCTTATGTTTTCCCTGAACATCAGAAGTACCTTTAATTGTTTCTCTGTACGGAACTTTTAATTCTACAGTTTTTATTGTTATTCCGAATTTTGCTTTTAATTTTTCGATAACTGTGGCACAATGAAGTTCTCCTTGTACTCCGAGAATTGTCTGGCTTGTTTCAAGGTTTCTGTGCCAAGTGAAAGATGGATCTTCTTCCATTAGACGATTGAGTCCTGATGACATTTTTTCATCATCATTTTTATTTAGGGGCTCTATTGCTACAAATAACTGCGGTTTTGGGAAAGTTATATCCTTTAACGAAGTTTCTTTCTCGCTTGCTGATAATGTATCAGAAGTACCTGTGCTGTTAAATTTTGAGAATACGACAATGTCCCCTGCAATTCCTTTTTGAATTTCTTCCATTTTATTTGTTACAAATGTATTTATTTTTCCAATTTTTTCTTTCGTTTTTTTGTTAATATTAAAAACTTCGCTGTCTTGCTTGATTTCACCAGAATAAATTTTGGCATAAGAAACTTTTCCAAGGAAAGAATCTATAGTTGTCTTGAAAATCTGGCAAACAAACTCATTTTTTTCAGGCTGTATCTTTTGGTTATCAGAAGGCGATGGCAAAAAGTCCTTTACAATATCAAAAGCTGTATGAAGTCCGATATTTTTTAAAGTCGAACCACAAATAACAGGAATTACTGAGCAGTCAAGCACTCCCTGTCTAAGTCCTTGATGAATTTCAGCTGTTGTAAATTCAATTCCATTAAAATATTTATCCATTAGTTCCTCATCTGTTTCTGCAACAGCTTCTAACAGCATTTCACGAATAGGATTAATCTGATTATCCATATCAGCTGGCATATCTACAGTCTTGCACTCATTTTTCCCTTTATCAAACTCTCTTGCAAACATATCAACTACATTAATATGACCTCTAAATCCATCTCCTTTTCCCCAAGCCACATGAAATGGAGCAATTCGTTTTCCATATTTTTCTCTTAATTGTGAAAGAATCTTTTCATAGTCTGCCTTTTCATTGTCAATTTTGTTTACAAAGATAAATCGTGGAATATTTCTGCTGTCTGTAAGTTCGAGAGCCGTTTCAGTCCCCACTGTCAAATCAGTAGTCCCATCAACAATAATAATAGCTCCATCAACTGCGGCAAGTCCAGATTCAACTTCTCCAAAAAAATCACTATAGCCTGGAATATCTACAAAATTATATTTTGTCCCCTGATATTCTATGGCATGAAGGCTGAGAGAACTTGTAATCTTAGTATCATTTTCATTACCTGTAATACGGCTGGCAAGCCCTGCTGTAAATTCCAGACCTTCCACCATATTGCTTTTTCCAGAACCGCTATGTCCCAAAATACCAACGTTTCTAATGTTACTGCTATCATATATTCTCATAACATTTCCTCCCTATATATATTTCCATTTTTAACAAAATCTATCCTATATTAAATTTTAACTTGAAATTAGAAAAAATCAAGTTAATTTTCTTTATATTTAAAATGTATTTTCATTTTATAATTGGATTTAGCATCAGACTGTTTTGTTTAGTCGTAGCTTTTACTATTTTTATTACACTTTTTCTTTTTTCATGGGTTTACTCATTACTTTAAATATTTATTCTGATAATTAAAATTATTTTACAATACTTATGATTAGACGGATACTTTAATTTACTCAACAAAGGCTAATTATAAATATTTGATTGATATTTTTAATCTGAAATTTAAATTGACAAAATCTAAAATTAGGTTTATAATTTTACCAAGAAACAAAGAAACCAAAAAAGGAGATTTTTTATGGAAAGTAATATTTTGGAAATGAATAAGACAATCTCGATTTCTTCTAAAAATCAGATTACAATTCCTAAAAAAGTTATGGAACATCTAGGTTTTACAAAAGAGGCAAAAATAAAGGTTAGCAAAGGATCTTTGATTGTAACGCCTGTAAAAGAAAATGAAGATATGGAATTTTCAGATTTGATTTTGGAGGACTTGATAAAGGAGGGATATTCAGGAGAAGAACTTCTAAAAGAATTTAAAGTTAGAAAAAATAATATCAAGCCTGCAATTCAGAAATTAATATCGGACACAGAAAAAAATGGAGTAAGCTATGAGGATGTATTTGGGGAGGATTAATAATGGAAACGGAAGTGATTATATCCACTGGTGCGGCAAAATATTTTAAGAAATTAAAAGACAAAAAATTAAAAGAAAAATTTGCTGAAGCTATTAAAAAAATTAAGGAAAATCCTGAAATAGGAGAAATGAAAAAATCAGATTTAGCAGGCATATATGGTTATGATATTTTTTACAATAAAATTAACTATGAACTAGCGTATACAATTAAGATAGAAGATAAAAAAATAGTTATTGTACTATTAGCAGGAACAAGAGAAAATTTTTATAAAACTTTAAAAAAATATTTGAAGTCACAATAAAATAGAGTAAGAAAAAAGTCAAGTTTTTCAAGTAATTTGTGAGAGATTTGATTTTTTTAATAGCAGTTTTTACTATTTTTATTACATTTTTTCTTTTTTATCTGTTTATTTATTACTTTAAATTACTTATATTGTAGTAAATATTTATCTCAATAATTAAAATTAGCTACATAACACCTATTACGAGATTTTCTAATTCCAAGGCTTTTCTTTTTACTTGTCAGAAAATTGCAGTCGAACAAATAAAAGTTCTGCTGATTTAGTAAATTAGAAAGATATTTGTTATAGAATTTTTGAGATTTTAAGTTTTCAGTAAAATAGAATTTGTTTGAGTTTTTCTGTTTATTTGAATTATTTAGAGCAGATAAATCAATTTTTTGAAATAAAAAAAGAAAATTACTCAAAATTTTATATAGAGCAATTTTCCCTAAAACAAATATTTCAACTTTGTATTTTTATTATATTAATTCATAAATTAATATTTTATTTAGTATCTTTACAAAAAACATTTCCATATTGATCTCGATAACATTTTCTTCCTCTTTCAGCTGCCTTTTGACGAGCTCTTTCCCATCCTTTTGGATCAAGCAATTCACATCCGACAACACTCAAGCCAAGCATAGCGATAATCAAAATTTTAAATAGGCTTTTCATATAAAAATCAGCTCCTTTGTATTATTTTTGTTTATTGTTTTAAAAAATATTGTTTACTTGAATTATATCACTTTTTTTGTGGATTTCATTAGAAAAGTTGTTAGATTTAAAATTTTTATTTAGTATCTTCACAAAAAACATTTCCATATTGATCTCGATAACATGTTCTTCCTCTTTCTCTTCTGTACTCTGAAGCCTTCTCCCATCCTTTTGGATCAAGTAATTCACATCCGACAACACTCAAGCCAAGTATAGCGATAATCAAAATTTTAAATAGGCTTTTCATATAAAAATCAGCTCCTTTGT
>ERZ773069.655-NODE-655-length-22210-cov-6.713428_pt1 | contig 22210 bp, 18 predicted proteins | sample MGYA00580619_ERZ773069 | MGnify/ENA primary metagenome ERZ773069 (study PRJEB29015, sample SAMEA2738007) | human oral metagenome | biome: human oral; feature: human-associated habitat; material: dental | place: China | collected 2108 ...
GGGAACCCAACCGATGGTGGAATCGGTCAAACCCACCAGGGAATCCCCCTCCCCCCCGGGCACCGGGGCCGGCCTATCGGCCAACGCACCGAACCCGTCGCTGCGGCCCGAGCCCTCCGCGGTGGCACCCCGCCTGACCGTACTTCGCGGCGCCCCGATGCGCACGGCCAAGAACATGGACGCCTCGCTGAGCGTGCCCACCGCCACATCCGTGCGTTCCGTGCCCATGAAACTCGTGATCGATCAGCGCACCGGGATCAACAACTTCCTGAAAACCTCCAAGGGCGGCAAGGTCAGCTTCACCCATCTGATCGCCTACGCGATGATCCAGGCCCTGAAGGCCGTGCCCGCGATGAACAATTCCTACGACGTCATCAACGGCAAACCGACGCTGATCGAAAATCCCGCGATCAACCTGGGAATCGCCATCGACCTCAAGAAACCGGACGGCACCCGCCAGCTCTTGGTTCCCAACATCAAGGGATGCGAGAAGCTCAATTTCGCGCAGTTCTGGGCAGACTACGAAAAGATCATCGCCAAGGCGCGCGCCGGGGAGCTCACGGTGGCCGATTTCGCCGGGACCACCGCCACCATCACCAACCCCGGGGGCATCGGGACGAATCACTCCGTGCCCCGGCTGATGAACGGGCAGGGAATGATCCTCGGTGTCGGGAACATCGACTATCCCGCGGAGTTCCAGGGAACCTCGCTGTTCCACGTCGATGACTTCGGCATCTCCAAGATCACGACGCTCACCTCCACCTATGACCACCGCGTGATCCAAGGTGCCCAGTCGGGCGAGTTCCTGAAGATCATCCACCAGCTGCTGCTCGGGGAGCAGGGCTTCTACGACAAGATCTTCGAGGCCCTGCGTATCCCGTACGAGCCGTTGCGCTGGAGCGTCGACATCTCCACCCACCGCGAGAACCAGGTGGCGAAGCAGGGACGGGTGCTGGAACTCATCAACGCCTACCGCTCGGTGGGACACCTGGTGGCCGACACCGACCCGCTGGAGTACCGGCAACGCTCGCACGAGGACCTGCGGCTGGAAACCCACGGCCTGTCCATCTGGGACTTGGACCGCGAGTTCGCCGTAGGCTCCTTCGGCGGACAGGAAAGGGGCTACCGTTCGTTGCGGGAAATCCTCGCCATCCTGCAGGACTCCTACTGCCGCACCGTGGCCGTCGAGTACATGCACATCGCGGATCCACAGCAGCGCAAGTGGTTCCAGGACCGCATCGAGGTTCCCCACCAGGCCCTCACCCACCAGGAGCACATGCACGCCCTCGACAAGCTGAACGAGGCCGAGGTCTTCGAGACCTTCCTGCAGACCAAGTTCGTCGGGCAGAAACGTTTCTCCCTGGAGGGCGGTGAATCCGTCATAGTCCTGTTGGACGAGATCTGCCAGCAGGCCGCGAACGAACAACTCGACGAGGTGTGCATAGGCATGCCGCACCGCGGCCGACTGAACGTGATGTCGAACATCGTCGGCAAGGACTACGCCCAGATCTTCCACGAGTTCGCAGGCACCATCGACGTCTCCGGCACTGGTGACGTCAAGTACCACCTGGGTTCGGAGGGCGAGTTCGTCGCCAACAACGGGGCCACCATCAAGACCTCTGTCGCGGCCAATCCATCCCATCTGGAGGCGGTCAACCCGGTTCTCCAGGGAATCGCCCGGGCGAAACAGGACATGGTCGGTGGCAACGACTTCCCGGTGCTGCCGCTTCTCCTGCACGGTGACGCGGCCTTCTGCGGCCAGGGGGTCATCTTCGAAACCCTGCAGATGAGCCAGCTGCGCGGCTACAAGACCGGCGGCACCATCCACATCGTGGTCAACAACCAGGTGGGGTTCACCACGGCCCCCATCGAGTCGCGCACATCCACCTACTGCACGGACGTCGCCAAGGCCATCTCCGCCCCGGTGCTGCACATCAACGGCGACGACCCCGATTCCTGCATCCGGGCCGCCCGGCTGGCCTTCACCTACCGGCAGCAGTTCCACAAGGATGTCGTGATCGACCTGGTCTGCTACCGGCGCCGCGGCCACAACGAGGGCGACGACCCGAGCTTCACACAGCCCAAGATGTATGACCTGATCGAGCAGAAACGCTCCGTCAGGCGCCTGTACACCGAGGCCCTGATCGGGCGCGGAGACATTTCCATGTCCGACGCCGAGGACGTGATGGACAAGTTCAGGGCCCGCCTGGAGAACGTGTTCAAGGAGGCCCGTGACGCCAGGAACACCGACGCGGTGATCGAGGAGTACACGAGGGTGCCCTACTATCCGACGAAGCAGGGGCACCGGCTCACCGAGATCACACCGGAGATGATGCACCGGATCAGCGAAGTGCACACCAGGCTCCCGGAGGGTTTCACCCCCCATCCGAAGGTGTTGCCCCAGCTGAAACGCCGTGCCGATCAGATTCTCAACGGCCCCATCGACTGGGCGACGGCCGAGCTGCTCGCCATCGGTTCGCTGCTGATGGAGGGGCGGCCCGTCCGGCTGACCGGGCAGGATTCGCGCCGCGGGACCTTCTCGCAACGGTTCGCGGCCATCGTCGACCGCGTCACCAACGAGGCCTGGGTGCCCCTGAAACACCTGAGCGACGACCAGGCCACCTTCGATGTCTACGACTCGCTGCTCAGCGAGTACGCGGCCATGGGTTTCGAGTACGGCTACTCCGTGGCCCGGCCGGACGCCCTGGTGTTGTGGGAGGCGCAGTTCGGAGACTTCGCCAACGGCGCCCAGATCATCGCCGATGAGTTCGTCGTGTCCGGGCAGGCGAAGTGGGACCAGAAGTCCGGTGTGGTGCTGCTGCTGCCGCACGGTTTCGAGGGGCAGGGCCCGGATCACAGCTCCGCACGCATCGAACGCTGGCTGCAGCTGTGCGCCGAGAACGCCCTCGCCGTCAGCCAGCCGTCGACGGCGGCAAGCTATTTCCACCTGCTGCGCCAGCACGCCTACGTGAACTACCACCGCCCGGTCGTGGTGGCCACCCCGAAATCGATGCTGCGCAGCAAGGCGGCCGCCTCGCTGCCGGAGGAATTCACCTCGGGGGCCTGGCATCCGGTGCTGGATGACCCGACGATCACGGATCCGTCCGAGGTCACCCGCCTGCTGATCTGCTCCGGCAAGATCCGCTGGGAGCTCGTGGCCAGCCGGGAGAAGTCCGGTCTCGACGGCAAGGTGGCAATCATCTCCTTGGAGCGTCTCTATCCGCTGCCCGGAGCCGAGATGGCCAAGGTGCTGGAACGCTACCGTCACGTCACCGACATCCGATTCGTCCAGGACGAGCCCGCCAACCAGGGGCCGTGGCCGTTCATCTCTGTGCACCTGCCGAATTCCGTGGCGAACCACACCGACATCCCTCTGCGCATGCACCGGGTGGCACGACCGTGGTCCTCCGCCCCGTCGGTCGGTTCCATGAAGGTTCACCAGCAGCAGACCACGGATCTGATGAACAGCGCCTTCGGGGCGTGAGGACGATGTTTCCCGGTGATGGGCACGCCTTCCGCCACCGGGAGGAAACCCACCCGACCAGCAAGACCCGGGATTTGAGGAAGATGGCGAGCCATGGATACCGCTGAGAAACTGACCACCTGCTACCGGAAATTGTTGGGTTCCGTACCAGAAGGAATCTGGTTCGCCCCCGGGCGGGTGAACCTGATCGGCGAACACACCGACTACAACGACGGTTTCGTCCTGCCCTTCGCGCTGGAACAGCGCGCCCTCGTCGCAGCGAGGCATCGCGACGACGACTTGATCGTCATGCACGCCATGGATCTCCCGGAAACCGTGGAACTTCCGCTGTCGGATCTCAAGCCCGGCGGCGGGGGCTGGGCGGCCTATCTGGCCGGGGTGCTGTGGGCACTGCGAGAGGCGGGACACCGGGTGGGCGCGGTCAACCTGGTGCTCACCTCGGATGTTCCTCTCGGGGCGGGTCTGTCCAGCTCCGCAGCGATCGAGTGCGCGGTGATGGCCGCCGCCTGCGATCTCTTCGGCCTGGAGATAACTCCCATGGAGCGTGTACGGCTGGCGCAACGGGCGGAGAACGCCTACGTGGGCGCCCCGACCGGCCTCCTGGACCAGGCCGCCAGCACCCTCTGCCACGCAGGTCATGGGATCTTCATGGACTGCCGCACGCTCGAGACCGCCGAGGTGCCCCTGCCGCTGCGCGAGCAGGGGGTCGAGATCCTGGTACTCGACACCCGCACCCCGCACAGCCACGTGGACGGGGAGTACGGGGAACGCCGGGCGACGTGCGAGCAGGCCGCCGCGATCCTCGGGATCAGGGCGCTGCGCGACGTCACGAACCTGGACGCGGCCTTGGCGAGACTTCCCGACGAGCGGATGCGCAAACGGGTCCGGCACGTGGTCACCGAGAATGATCGGACCCGCGCCGCCCTGGAACTCGCGGTGAAGGGGAACCTGGCCGGAATTGCCTCCCTGTTGAACGAATCCCACGCATCCATGCGTGATGACTACGAGATCACGGTCCCGACCATCGACCTCGCCGTGGAGACGGCCCTGGCGCAGGGAGCGCTCGGGGCCCGGATGACGGGTGGAGGATTCGGTGGCTGCATCATCGCATGGTGCCCCGCGGGACAGGCCGAACGCATCGGATCAGCCATTCGGGATGCCTTTGAGAAGGCCGGATTCCTGGACCCCTCATGGTTCACGGCCGTTCCCTCGGAGGGAGCCGGCCGACTGAAGTGACCTCCGAATTCCACGGTTTCATGCTCTGTTGCGGGGCGGCAGGGTTGTTTATTGTTGTGGACCGGAGTAAGTTCTATCCGCTCGAAAGATCACCTAGCCGAAAAAAGGAGTGCCATTCATGGACTGGCGCCACAGGGCAGCCTGCCTGACAGAGGACCCGGAGCTGTTCTTCCCTGTCGGCAATACCGGCCCCGCACTCCAGCAGATCGAGGACGCCAAAAAGATCTGCCAGAGCTGTGCGGTCAAGGACCAGTGCCTCAACTGGGCGCTCGACGCCGGCCAGGATCACGGTGTCTGGGGTGGCACGAGCGAGGACGAACGCCGGGCCATGAAACGCCGCGCCGCTCGTTCGCGGGTGCGCGCCGGCTGAGCGAGCACGATCTCACATCATCACAGGAAGCACCAGACGGGCGCGCGTGCCGTGCCCGTCCTTCCGGTTCCCGATCTCCAAGGTGCCACCCAGGTCCCCGACCAGCGTCGAAATGATGGCCAGACCGAGGCTTGTCTGGTTTCCCAGCCGGAACCCGTCGGGTAGACCCGTACCATCGTCAACCACGTCGATGACCATACCATCGGCCGACGCATCCGGTCTGACCTCGATGCGTCCCGCGCCCCCTTTCAAACCGTGCTCGACCGCGTTCTGACACAGTTCGGTGATCACCATGGCCAAGGACGTGGCCGCATCGGCCCGGATCTCCCCGAAACTGCCGATACGAACCGCCTCAACCGCTCCCGACGTGGCGGCGAGATCACCGATCATCCGGAGAATGCGGTCGCACACGCCGTCGAAAACTACGTCCTCGTCGAGGCTGTGACTCAGCATGTCGTGGACGACGGCTATGGATGAAACCCTGCGCATCGCGTCCTGCAGCGCTTCCCTGCCCTCCTCCGATCTGATTCGCCGCGCCTGCATCCGCAGCAGGGCCGCCACCGTTTGAAGATTGTTCTTGACCCGGTGGTGGATCTCCCGGATGGTGGCGTCCTTGGTCACGAGCATTCGATCCCGGCTGCGCAGGTCGGTGGTGTCACGGCAGAGGATCAGGGAGCCCACCGGCTCGCCCCTCACCACGAGCGGGAACACCACCAGGCGCATGGAAGCGCGCGGCTGTTCGATGTCGAAAACGGCGCTGCGGTGTTCCATCAGATCCGCCTGGACGGTCTGTCCCATGGATTCGACCCCCCGCATGACGCTTCGGATCAAGGTGGTGAAGTCCTCATCCGCGATGTCGCCCTGCGCACCGAGCCGCCGGAAGGCGGTGATCGCGTTCGGCGACGCGTAGCTGATCCGCCCCCCCGGCTGGACCCGGAGCACCCCGTCGCATACCCGGGGGGCGAAGGCCTTGTCGGAGACCGGCGCCAGGGGGAAGTCCCCCTCAAGGATCATGCTGGTCAGGATGTCCGCGGCCTTGAGATAGTTCTCCTCCAGGAGCCCGGTGGCGCGCATGCCCATCTGGTTGGTGTGGCGCTCCAGCACCGCTATGCAACGACCTCCCCGGAGGATGGGGATCGCCCACACATCCACGGGGATACCGGCGGACAGCGCGTTGTCGCTGGTCTCGCTGATCTCGTGGCTCATGTACGCCACCACCACCTGATGGTCCAGTTCGTATGCGATCTGTTCCCCGATGACATCATCCTCCAGAGCCGTCGGACCGGTCACCGGACGGATCTGGGCCACGCATGTGAACACTTCACAATCGGGGCCGTCCTCCTCGGGAACCCACAGCAACAGATCCGAGAAGGACAGATCACTCAGCAGGTGCCACTGGCTCTGGAATGCCAGGAGCCAGTCGGAGTCGGAGAGCTCCTCGGGGGGATGTGTCCTCGCCATGCCCCTTACTCTGCCATCGTCCCGGCTGGTGGTGCCACGAGGCATCTGGCACAATGGGCCGTCGCAACTCGAAGAAGGAGGCTCTGATGGGCAAGACCAGCCGCAAGCGCCGCGCGCGCCGCAAGAGCAAGGCCAACCACGGCAAGCGTCCAAACGCCTGACACGTTACAGATGACGCGCCCTCGTTTCCCCGTTCGGGGACGAGGGCGCAAGGTTTTCCCAGAGAGGTTCAGAGGGAGAGGCACAGGGCCGTGAGTTTGTTGCGCAGCCCTGCCGGAGCGGCGGTGGTCGGTTGGCTGCGGCGGATCATCTCGGTGATGGTGTACTCGATTTCGAAGTTCTCCATACATCGCTCGCAGGCGTGCAGGTGGTGCCTCACCCGGTCGGCCTCGGTCTCGGGCAGCTCTCCGTGCAGGAAGGCGTGAACGGCCTCCAGGGCCCGCACGCACTCGTCCATGTCGTCGTGGTCGTGAATCGGCATGTCAGGATCGGTCATGCCCTGGCACCCCCGATGCCGCGATCCGCGGCGTAGCCGGCCAGGGATTTGCGCAGTTGCGCCCGGCCGCGGTTCAGACGCGACATGACGGTCCCGATCGGGGTGCCCATGATGGTGGCTATCTCCTTGTAACTGAACCCCTCGACGTCGGAGAGGTAGACCACCAGCCGGTAGTTCTCCGCAAGTCCCGCCATGGCCTCGGCGACGGCGGCATCAGGGGTGTTGTCCAGGGCCTCCATCTCGGCGGAGCGCAGGCCCTGGGAGTCGTGGGAGGCGGCTCTGGCCAGTTGCCGGTCCGTGACCTCCTCCTCGCCGCTCGTCTGTGGGGAGCGGGCCGCCTTCCGGTAGGAGTTGATGTAGGTGTTGGTGAGAATCCGGTACAGCCAGGCCTTCATGTTGGTGCCGGGCCTGAAGGAGTCGCGGCCCTTCAAGGCCTTGGCGTAGGTTTCCTGAACCAGGTCCTCGGCGTCGGCGGGATTCCGGGTCATGCGCAGGGCAGCCGAATAAAGGCGGTCGAGATGAGCCAAGGCCTCGTTCTCGAACGCGAGTCCGAGTTCCGCAGCATCCAGCAGCGTGGCGTCCGTTTCTTCCATCACGGAAGAACATACCGGTGTCCGGTCCCACTCCGAAGGGGTGTCCAGCAACAGGGCAGCGGATGTCATGTGGATTGCAACGCACCGCCGAAGAGGATTATTCCCCGCACCATGCCCATCCGTGTCGATGGAAACTGCTCCCGGTCATTCCAACCGGACGCCGAGGTGGGTAAGTTTGAGGTCATGAGTCTGTTGCGCTTCCTAGCCCGTAGCCTTTTCGCCAGTGCCTTCGTCGCCGATGGCGTGCGCAAGGTCACCTCGCCAGCCGAGCTGGCACCAGAAGCCGAGGCGTTCACGGCCCGCGTCACCCCCCTCGTGCAGCGGGTCGTTCCCTCCGGCTATTCCTCGCACGTGCCCGACCGGGCAGAATCGTGGGTGCGCATCTGCGGCGCCGTCGAAGTCGTCGGCGGAGTGATGTTCGCCACCGGAATCGGCCGCCGTCTCGGAGCCTGCCTGCTCGCCAAAGCCAGCATCCTGAACATCGCGGTGGCCCTGCCCGAGAAGGGAGCCGACGCCGAGGAGAAACAGGCACGGCGACCCGAAGTGCTGAAGAACGTGGCGCTTCTCGGCGCCTCCGTGCTGGCGACCCAGGATCTCCAGGGACGTCCCAGTGCCTCCTGGCGCCGCAGGAACACCTCCCGCAAGCTCCGCCGGAAGGCCAAGGCCTCCAGGAAGGCACGTCAGGCGGTGGCGTCCTGACGGCTGCTCCCCTCGTGACGGCCAACGCCGCCGTCCGGGGGGTCGTCGAGGTGCCCGGTTCCAAATCGGGAACGAACCGGGCACTGGTGTTGTCCGCGCTCGCGGACGGTCCGTCAACGGTGACGGGAGCTCTCGAGTCGCGGGACTGCGACCTCATGGTTGATGCGCTGCGAGCGCTCGGGGTGAGCATCGAGGCGCCCGGCCCGGGTGAACTGCGGATCATGCCCCCGCGGCGTTTCCGCGGCGCCCCGGGAGGCATCGACTGCGGCCTGGCAGGCACGGTGATGCGTTTCGTGCCCCCGCTGGCCGCCCTGGCCGATACCCCCACCCGTTTCTCCGGGGACCCGCAGGCCGCCGCCCGCCCGATGTCCGGGCTCCTGGACGGCCTCCGCCAGCTGGGGGCCGGGATCGACGCCGACTCACTGCCCTTCACCCTGGTCCCGGGACCGATGACGGGCGATTCCGAGGTGGTGGTGGATTCCTCCACATCCAGCCAGTTCGTCTCCGGACTGCTGTTGATCGGGGCCCGCCTTCCCTCCGGGCTCAAGCTGCGACACGCGGGGGATTCCCTTCCCTCCCGGCCCCACATAGCGATGACCGTGGAAATGCTGCGTACCCGCGGCGTGCGCATCGACGAACCGGACACCACCTCGTGGCGGGTCCACAGCGGTCCCGTCCTGCCGCTTGACGTCCGTGTCGAGCCCGACCTGACGAACGCCTCGGTCTTCCTGGCCGCTGGGGCCGCCACGGGCGGTTGCGTCACGGTCCCCGGCTGGCCCGGCTCCACCCTTCAGCCGGGAGCGCGGTTCCTGAATGTGGCGGAGCGGATGGGCTGCACCACGACTCGCAGCGGGGAAGCCGTGACCCTCACCGGTCCCGGCCGGCTCCGTGGAATCGATGTCGATCTGCACGACGCCTCGGAGCTGACCCCCGTGGTCGCGGCTCTCGCCGCGCTGGCGGAGGGAACCACCCGGATCACGGGGATCGCCCACATCCGCGGCCACGAGACCGATCGCCTGTCCGCGCTCGCAGCCGAGCTCCGGAAACTGGGGGTCGCGGTCAGCGAGTACCACGACGGCCTGGAGATCACGGGTGGGCCGCGGGGACGGGGGGGCGTGGAGTTGTCCTCCTACGCCGATCACCGCATGGTGCACTTCGCCGCGATCATCGCCCTGGATCGACCGGGAACCGGTGTCGACGACCTCGCCTGCGTCTCGAAGACCATGCCGGATTTCCCGCGGCGCTGGAACCAGCTGGTGACCACCTGATGACACTTTGGCAGGACGACCACGCGGCTTTCGAACGCCCCAGGAAACGCAGCCGCCCCCGCACCAAGGACCGCCCCGACTACTCGGGCTCCCCGGATGCCCTGGTGGCCTCCATAGACCGGGGCAGGTACCGTTGCCTCCTCGACGACGGCACCGCCGTCACCGCGACCAAGGCCCGCATCCTGGGGCGCAGGGGCGTCATCGTCGGGGACCGGGTGAAGCTGGACGGTGACGTCTCCGGTGCGGCCGGGACCCTGGCCCGCATCGTCGAGGTTTCGGAACGCCGCACCTGGCTGCGCCGATCCGCCGACGACGCGGACACCTTCGAACGCCCCATCGTCGCCAACGCCGACCAGTTGATGATCGTCACGGCCCTCGCGGACCCGGAACCGCGGATGGGGATGATCGACCGCATCCTCGTCGCCGCCTACGACGCCCGCATCTCCCCGATCCTCTGCCTGACAAAGGCGGATCTCGCCTCCCCCGAAGATCTCCGCGTCGTATATGCCCCATTGGAGATCCCCGTGGTCGTGACCCGGCCCGGTGGCGATCTCTCCCCGGTCAGGGAACTCCTGGAGCAGCACACCACCGTGCTGATCGGGCATTCCGGGGTGGGAAAATCGACCTTGGTGAACGTGCTGGTCCCCGGGACGGACAGGGCCACCGGTGCGGTCAGCGACGTGACAGGCAAGGGCCGTCACACCTCCACCTCCGCGGCCGCCATCGCCCTGCCCGGCGGTGGTTGGATCATCGACACCCCCGGCGTGCGTTCCTTCGGGATCAGCCACGTCCGCACGGACGCCTTCATCGGGGCCTTCCCGGACCTCGAGGAGTTCGTGGCCGACTGCCCCCGCGGCTGCCGTCACGACTCCTCCGCTCCGGAATGCGCTCTTGACGAGGCAGTTCGTTCCGGCAAACTCGGCGCAGAAAGATTGCTTTCCTTCCGCCGGATGGAGCGGGCCTTCGCCTGATCCCGGAGGTCTCGGCTACCTTAGAGGCATGGTCGCCAGCAAAGAACTCACCGATGATGTCCGCCTGGCTCATGTGATGGCCGACGATGCCGATTCCATCTCCATGAGCCGGTTCAAGGCCCAGGACCTGAGGATCAAGACCAAACCGGATTCCACCCCGGTCACGGAGGCCGACACCGCAGTGGAGGAGTCGATCCGGCGCACCCTGTCACGCACCCGGCCGCGCGACGCCGTTCACGGCGAGGAGATGCAGGACACGGGAGAGTCCAATCGGCGCTGGATCATCGACCCCATCGACGGAACCGCGAATTACCTGCGCGGAGTCCCGGTGTGGGCGACGCTGATCGCCCTCGAGATCGACGGGCAGATCGCCGCCTCCGTCGTCTCCGCCCCCGCGCTCGGGCGTCGCTGGTGGGCCAGTCTGGAGGGCGGCGCCTACACGGGTCGTTCGATTCTGAACGCCACCCAGATCCACACCAGCAGGGTGTCGCAGCTTTCCGACGCGTCCCTGTCCTACGCGAGCATCAACGGCTGGGTGGAGTCGGGCCGCGGTCAGGGTTTCGTCGATCTGATGCGCGAATGCTGGCGTTCCCGTGGCTACGGTGATTTCTGGAGCTACATGCTGGTTGCCGAGGGGGCCGTGGACATCGCCTGCGAACCGGAACTTGCGCTCTACGACATGGCCGCGCTCGACATCATAGTGCGCGAGGCCGGTGGCCGGTTCACCAGCATTGACGGTGAACCGGGCCCGTACCACGGAAACGCCCTGGCGACCAACGGCCTGCTCCACGACATCGTCCTCGAAAGGCTGCGTCCCTCCGAGGCCGGGTGATGCCGGTTTTTCAGATCATCCGCACCCGGATGCTCTCCTCGAGGTCCTGGAGCTCGGCCAACAGGCCCTCGTAGTGTTCCCCGGAGACATCGGTGACGACGTAGCCGTACTCGCCCGAGGTGGCCAAGGTCTGGGAACCGATGTTCATGTTGTGGGAGGCGAGCGCGTGGTTGAGCCGCGCCAGCACCCCGGGGACGTTCCGGTGCAGGTGCAGGATGCGCTCCGCTCCCGGCGCCGAGACGGAAACCTCGGGGAGGTTGACTGACATCGAGGTGTTCCCGTAGGCCTCGTAGTCGGCGAGTTTGCCGGCCACGTAGCGGCCGATGTCGACCTGCGCTTCCTGGGTGGATCCGCCGACGTGCGGGGTGAGGATGACGTTCGGGATGCCCTGCAGCGGCGAGACGAACGGCTCCTCCCTGTTCTTGGGTTCGCTCGGGAACACGTCGACCGCCGCGCCCGCGATGTGTCCTGATTTCAGGGCCGCCGCCAGGGCGTCGACATCGACGACGTTGCCCCGGCACAGGTTCAGGAAGAGAGTACGGGGCCGCATCTGGGAGAACTCCTTCTCCCCGATCATGTGGGCGTTCGAGGCTCTGCCGTCCACGTGCATGGTGATGGTCTCGCACAGTTCGAACAGCTCCTGCAGGCTGTAGACCCGTGTGGCGTTTCCCAGGGCGAGGCGATCCACGATGTCGTAGAAGTAAACCTTCATGCCGAGTCCCTCGGCCAGCACCGAAAGCTGTGATCCGATGTTTCCGTAGCCGATGATCCCGAGCGTCCTGCCGCGCACCTCGTGGGATCCATTGGCGGATTTGTCCCAGATGCCCGCGTGCATGTTGGCGTTCTTGTCCCCGAGGCGCCGGGCCATGGTGATGATCTCTCCGAGGGCCAGCTCCACCACGGAACGCGTGTTGGAGTATGGGGCGTTGAACACCGCGACCCCCGCGGACGCGGCTGCGGGGAGATCGATCTGGTTCGTCCCGATGCAGAAGGCCCCTACCGCGACCAGCTGAGGATGGGCTTTCAACACCCGTTCGGTGATGTGGGTCCGGGAGCGGATCCCGAGGAGCTCAACCCCTTCGAGGGCATTGACAAGTTCGGTTTCGCCGAGGGCACCGGAGCGCGCCTCGACCTCGTGGCCGCGGCTCTCAAGCGCACGGACGGCCTCGGAATGGATGTTCTCTAACAGCAGGGCCTTCACGGCAGGTCATGTTACAACCGGCCCGCGATCACAGGGAAAGGCTGGCCTCCAGCAGTCTCCGCGTGTACTCGTGCCGGGGCTCCCCGAAAACCCTCGCGACGGGTCCCTCCTCCACGATCCTCCCGCGGTCCACCACCACTACCCGCTCGCACAGGTGACGCACGACCGCCAGATCGTGGCTGACGAACAGCATAGCCAGGTTCCGTTCACGGACGGCTTCGCCGAGCAGGTTCAGCACCTGGGCGCGGACGGAGACGTCGAGGGCGGAAACGGGTTCGTCGGCGATCAGCAGGTCCGGTGAGCTCACCAGTGCCCGGGCGATGGCCACCCGCTGGCGTTGTCCCCCGGAAAGCTCGTGCGGGAAACGTTCCAGCATCGCGACATCCAGCCCGACCCCCACGATGGCCTCCGCAACTGCGCCGTCCGCCCTCCCCCGGCTGCCCAGCCACGGTGAGCGGAGCGGCTCGGCCACGATCTCACGCAGCCTCATGCGCGGGTTCAGGGATGCGTTCGGGTCCTGGGAGACCAGCGAGACCCGGCTCCGGAGATCGGTGAGGTCCTTGTCGGACAGCCCGTCGACCCTGCGGCCGTCGAAACGCACATCCCCGGCCGCGGGACGGATCAACCCCAGCAGGGTTCTCAGTATGGTGGTCTTTCCCGAGCCGGAGCCCCCGACCAGTCCCACACGCTCCCCCGCGAAGAGGGCCAGGTTCACCTCGTGGAGGGCCTGGAAGGTCCCGCTGCCCCGGCGGAAGATCACATCGACGCCGTCCAGTTCGAGCAACGCATTCATTCCTCCACCCCCTGCCAGTAATCGGCCACGGTCGGGAGCCGCTCCCCGGGAGCCACGTCGGACAATCGCGCGGAGGCCACCAGGCCGTGGGTGTAGGGGTGCTGCGGGGACCCGATCACTTCCTCGATGGGGCCGTGTTCAACGATCCTCCCGTCTAGCACGACCATCACCCGCCGGCAGACCTGCCGCACCACCGCCAGGTCGTGGCTGACGAACAGCGCGGCCCTGCCCGCGAATTCGGCGTCGAGCAGGTCGAGGATCTGTTTCTGCACGATCACGTCGAGCGCGGTGGTCGGTTCGTCGCAGATCACCAGATCCGGCCGGTTGGCCAGGGCCATGGCGATCAGGGCGCGTTGCCGTTGCCCACCGGAGAGCTGATGCGGGAAGGAGTCGGCGATGCGTTCAGGATCCGGCAACCCGACACGATCCAGCCATTCCAGCACGAGGGCCCGGATCCCTCCCCTGCGTTCACCGTGATGCAGGGCCACCACCTCGCCCACCTGGCGGCCGACCCGCATGGTCGGGTCCAGTGCCGTCATCGGTTCCTGGAAAACCATCGAGACCACGTCGCCACGAAGCCTCCGTAGTTCCTTCTCGGGGCGTCCCACGAGTTCCCTGCCTGCCAACCGGATCGACCCACTGACCCGGGCGTTCTCGGGCAGCAGGCCCATGATGGACAGCGCTATCACGGTTTTCCCAGAACCGGACTGCCCGATGATGCCGAGGCGTTCCCGCTCCCCCAGGGTGAACGAGACCCCGTCGACCGCCACTTTCCGGCGCCGCCCGAAGGTAACCCGCAGATCCTCGATCTCCAGAAGACTCACGTCAGCTCCCTCAGTTTGGGGTCGAGGAGATCACGGAGCCCGTCCCCGAGCAGGTTGCACCCCATGGTCGCAGCGGCTATGGCCAGCCCGGGCCACAGGGCGATCGTAGGGGCCACGAAAATCTCCTTCTGCGCCTCCTGCAGCATCCGTCCCCAGGTCGGGACTTCGGTTCCCGACCCCAGTCCCAGATAGGAGAGCCCCGATTCCGCGAGGATGGCGATGCCGACGCTGACGCTGGCCTGCACTCCCAGCACCGGGGCGATGTTGGGCAGCACGTGTCTGAGCGCGATCTGCCTGCGCGGGGTGCCGGACAGTCGTGCGGCCTCGACGAAGGCCAGTCCCATCACTTGGATGGTCGCGGCCCGGGCGATCCGCACGAATGCCGGGATCGCCGACAGGGCTATGGCCATCAGGGCGGTCCACACGGATCCGCCGAGCGCAGCCGCGAAAAGGATGGCCAGCAACAGGGCGGGGAAACCGTAGAGCACATCGGCTCCCCGGGCAATCAGGGCAGCTCCCCAGCCGCGCGACATCCCCGCGATCATTCCGGCGGGGATACCGATCAGGGCGGCTCCGGCCACCGACCCCAGCCCGACCAGGAGCACCAGCTTCGCCCCGGCGATAAGGCGGCTGGCGATGTCAAAACCGCTGTTGTCGGTGCCCAGCCAGTGGGCGAGCGATGGCGCCTCCCGGATGCCTCCTGTGACGGCTGCAGGTCCGTGAGGGGTCCAGAACAACCCCACCATGGCGAGCAGGAAAACGAAGGAGATCAGCACGGCACCGAAGACCAGACTCGACCGGCGCATCATGAGATCGTCCCCGCTTCCTTGAGTCTCGGATCGACCGCCTGGTACACCACGTCAACCACGAAGTTGATCACCAGCACCGCCCACACGAGGATCAGGACGATGCCCTGGACCAGTACCAAGTCGCGCTGGGACACCGCCAGCAGCAGCCGTGATCCCAGTCCCTGGATGGCGAACACCTGTTCGATGATGATCGCCCCCACCAGCAGCGTCGCCACCTGGAGCCCGATCACGGTAAGCAGTGATATCGCGATGTTGCGGGTTCCGTGGCGAAGCAACGCCCCCAGCCTGGACCACCCGATGGCGCGGGCGGTACGGAACCAGTCCTCGCTGGTCACCTCGATCACGGCGCTTCGGACGTAACGCGCCAGCAGGCTTCCTTGGACCAGCGCCAAGGATGTGACTGGAAGCACCAGATGAGTTGCCCAGCCCACCGGATCACGACTCAGGGGAACATATCCCCCGGAGGGCAGCCACCGCAGGTTCACCGCGAACACGATGACCAGCCACATACCAGCCCAGAAAGCAGGAATGGACAAGCCGGCCTGGGAAAACATCGATGCTACGAACCCGCTGACGTGTCGTCGCCTCAGGGCCGCGAAGGAACCGAGCGGGATCGCGATGACCAATGCGAGGAGCATCCCGAGAACCACCAGCCACACGGAGATGCCGAGTCTCGGCAGGATCTCCCCCAGCACGTCGCGACCCCCCACGAAGGTGGTGCCGAAATCGCCCACCACGACTCCCCTGAGCCATTCGAGGTAGCGGAGCAGCAGCGGACGGCTCAATCCGTGACGCTCCTCGAAGGCGGCCACCTCTCCCGGGCTCGCCTGGGTGCCCAGCACCACGTTGGCGATGCTCCCGGGAAGCGCGTTGGTGGCCAGGAAGATCAGAAGAGACGCCACCAGCAGGCTCGCCGCAAGGCCGAACAACCGCCGGCCGAGATCCCTGAGCAACACCTCAGCGGCTGGTGGCTACGTGGGTCATGTCGAACGACAGTCCCGTGGTGTTCGTCGTTATCCCCGAGATCTCGGTCGTGGTGACCACCAGATTGGGAAGCAGGAACAACCAGTCGGCCGCGGCGTCGTCCGCCAGCAGTTTCGCGGCCTCCTTCAAAGTGGTCTCCTGTTCCGTGCTCGTGGCGGCGGCGTCCGCTTTGTTGATCAGCTCCGCGAACTGGGGATTGTTGTACTGCCAGTAGTAGTTGGGATTGGCGAACTGGGAGAGGTCCCAGGGCTCGACATGGGCCACCACGGTCATGTCGTAGTCGTGCTGGGTGTAAACCTGCGACAGCCACGTGGAGAAGTCCAGCTCCTCGACGCTGGCCTCGATACCGACCTCACGCAGCTGGGCGGCGACGAGTTTCGCGATGGGAGGGCCGTAGGGCAGGGTGGGCACCCGCAGGCGCAAGGTCAGGCCACTGGCGTAGCCGGCCTCCTCAAGAAGTTGTCTCGCCTTGGCCGGATCGTACGGGTAGGTGTTGGAGAGGTCCTCGTACCACGGGTCGGTGGGGGGAACCATCGAGCCGATCAGGGTCCCCTTCCCACCCCAAGCGCTGTCCAGGACAGCCCTGCGGTCAATGGCGTGGTTGATGGCCTGCCTGACCTTGAGATTGGAAAGGGCCTGGTTGCTGTGGTTGAAGCCCAGCACCACCTCGCCGTTCGTGGTGCCCTCGAGCACCTTGAAACGGGAGGTGTCGGAGAACTGGCCCACCGACTGCGGAACAGCCAGGTTGGAGACGATGTCCAACTGACCCGACAGCATCGCCGCCACCATGGCGTTCGCATCGGCGTAATACCTGAAGTTCACCTCGTCCACACGAGGCCCGGTTCCCCAGTACTTCTTGTTGCGCACCAGAGAAACCATGGATCCGACATCGTGACGCGAGAAGACGTAGGGACCGGAACCAGCAGGCTGTTCGCTCAGGTTCTGCCCGGAGGAGAGATCGTAGACGATCCCAGCGGTGGACGTGATGTCATAGAGCCAGCGCTTGCTCGACGCTGTCAGGGTCACCTCCACAGTGTGATCATCGACGGCGCGCATCTCCTTGATGCGGCTCATCTGCTTCTTTAGCACCTCGGTGGTGTTCTCACCGTCCCGGGTGCGTTCGAAGGATGCGATGACCGCAGCCGCGTTGACGGGTTTTCCGGACGCGAAGGTGGCATTGGGTTCCAGTTTGAAGGTGTAGACGCTGCCGTCGGAGCTGGCGCTCCATGACCGGGCCAGCAGGGGTTTGATCTCGCCCTTCTCGTCGATGCGCACCAACGTCTCGTAAACGTTGTACAGCAGCACGAACGGCGTGCCCGCCCCCGTGTCGACGGCCGGATCCATACCCGTGGGCTCGGTCGTCGCCCCGACGTTGAGGACGACGGAATCCGCGCCACCCCCGCCGGACCCGCTGCAGGCCGCCAGGCTCAGGTTGAGCCCGAGCAGCATGGCCAGCAGGGCCGTCAGGCGACGGAGGGATCGGTTGGTTCTCATGTCTACGTTTCTCCCGTGTGGACGGCGATGGAAGACCTCGGCAATCCTAACCCGCCGACCCCCTCCCGATGTCAATGCTGCCCCTACCAGCCGATTTGGTATTCCACCGCAACCCGTGTAAAGTGATTCGAGCGACGCGGGGTGGAGCAGTTCGGTAGCTCGCCGGGCTCATAACCCGGAGGCCGCAGGTTCAAATCCTGTCCCCGCTACCACATCCGGAATCCCGGCCCGAGAGATCTGGCCGGGATTTTCCGTTCCGCCCCCTGAAACGGTTGTTCCGAACGCGTCCGCCCCGCCCGGACACCGGCCCACGGAACCCCAAGGGGATGACCTTCCGTTCGCAAGACCTACGGGGACAGGGCCAAGATGATCTGGCGTCCTAGCTTCTCGGCCTCCCAGCCCTCCAATAGAGGACGGATGGCGACGAGTACCGCCCCATCCACCGCAACGGCCTTGCCAGGAACGACGTAGCTCACCACCTCCCTAAGGAACTTCTAAGTTTTCGCTCAGCCCTCCTGCGCGCCGAACCTCAACCAAGCTGTGAGTTCCCTGTGAAGATTTTCAGTAAAACTCCTAGTCAGCTTGATTTGATACTTCAACTTCCCGGAGATGACCCGCAAACCCTGAAGTAAACTTGAACTCAACCTGAGAAACCCTCAGGATTGATGGCATCTTCCAACCGAAAGGACCGACCATGGGATTCTTGAAGCCCACTCAGCCCCGTCGTGGCTGCGCCGCCTTTGGTCCGGGAGCCATCCCGCGCCGGGCCCTGCCGACTCCGCCCGCGCCCTGGCGTCGTCCACTCGCCGCACTGGTGCTGGCGGGCGGCATCGGAACGATGGGCATGGTGTCTCAAAGCGCGGCCGCCGCCGAGGTCGATCCCTCCGCGGGCCACCATGAAACCGTCGCCGACAGCTCCGGCCATTCCGGCAAGCAGGGCTCGGCCTCTGCCAGGTCCTCCAATCGGGGTCAGCAGGCCGCGAGCCCGAGGCGCGCGGCCAACAACGATCACGACTGCGAAGGGCAGTCCACCCCCCGGCGCGCATACTCCGACAGGGAAGCCTCCAGATCCTCCTCGAACGGAAGCAAGAGCTCTGGCTCCACCACCGGCAAGAAGTCGGCGTACACCAGCAAGAAGTCGGGATCCACCAGCAAGAAGTCGGGGTACACCGGCACGAAATCGGGATCCACCAGCAAGAAGTCGGGATCCACCAGCACGAAACACAACGGCTCCTCCAAGAGCTCCAGCAGCAAGAAGTACAACAGCTGGTCCAAGAAGTCGGGTTACACCAGCAGCAAGAAGCAAACCAGCTCCTCCTCCAGCGGTGGTTCGTACTCGAGCAACCGTTCGTACTCGAGCAACGGCTCCGGCACTAGCAGTTCCTCCGGTACCTCGTCGAACAGCTCCACCGTCAGCAGCGATGCCGCCGCCTCCAGCAGCACACCGGCCGTCAACGGTGCTGCCGCTCCCCTGGCTAAGGGAAGCTACCGGATCGGTGCCGCCTTCGGTGCCACCGGAAGCTGGTCCCGCTACCACACGGGCCAGGACTTCGCCGCCAGCAGCGGAACCCCCGTGCACGCCGTCACCTCCGGCACCGTGATCAGCGGGAACGTCGGTTCCTGGGCCGGTAACTACGTCGTCATCCGCGCGGCCGATGGTTCCTCGACCCTGTACGCACACATGAGCAACACCGACGTGAAGGTGGGCCAGCAGGTCACCGCTGGGCAGAAGATCGGGAACGTGGGCAGCACCGGACGCAGCTTCGGCGCCCACCTGCACTTCGAGTACTACCCCTCCGGGGTCACCCCGGGCAATGTGTACTCCGCCACGAACCCGATGAGCTACCTCCGGTCGATCGGGATTTCCATGTGAGACTTCTTCTCCCTTCCCCTCAAGCTGCGCGGCGCCGGGTTTCTACTCGGCGCCGCGCAGTCTCAGCAGCGCTTTGGCGGCGATGTCCAAGTTCTTCGTGCGCCAGAACCCCGGGAGGGAGCTGGCCAGAAATCCCCCGTAGCGGGCCTTGACGACCCGGGGGTCGAGAATCGCGACCACACCACGGTCATCCTCGCGCCGAATCAGCCGGCCGGCCCCCTGCGCCAGCAACAACGCCGCATGGGTGGCGGCCACCGCCATGAAACCGTTGCCTCCCGCATCATCCACGGCCTTCTTGCGCGCCTGCATCAACGGGTCGTCGGGCCGGGGAAAGGGAATCTTGTCAATGATGACCAGCTGACAGGTCTCCCCGGGAACGTCGACACCCTGCCACAGGGACATGGTGCCGAACAGACTCGTGGCCGGTCTCTCCTTGAAGTTTCGTTGAAGCTCGGAAAGCTGCGCATCCCCCTGGCACAGGAACTCCAGTTCCGGCAACACCCGGCGGCAGTGCGCCACCGCCTGTTCGGCGTTCCTGCGCGAGGCGAACAATCCGAGGGTGCGTCCACCGGCCGCCCAGACGAGCTGCGCGATCTCGGCCAGCACGGCATCCGCGAGCCCGTCCCTACCGGGCGGGGGCAGCGCGGCTGCGGCGTACAGTATCCCCTGCTTGACGTAGTCGAAGGGCGACCCCACGTCGACTCCCCGCCAGTTGACGTCATCCCCGTTTCCTTCCGTGTCACCGCTCAGTTCGTCGGCGGGATTCAGCCCGATGCTGGTGGCGAAGGCCCGGAATTCACCCCCCAGCGTGAGGGTTGCGGAGGTGAGCACAGTGGTTGCCCGCCCGAAAATCTGTTCCCGCAGCAGCCCCGCCACCGATATCGGGGCTACGTGGGCCATCTCCCCCGCCTGCTCCGAGCGGCTCACCCACACCACGTCCTGATCTGCCAGCCGCGCCATTCGTTCGGAGATGTCGAAGATTTCGCCCAAGGCCCCGGCGGCCTGGGAACGTTCGGGGTTGTCCTTGTCCTTTCCCAATTCGCTGATCGCCCGGCGCGAGACGTCGCGAAGTCCGGCGCAGGCCGCAGGCAAAAGCGCATCGGCCCCGGTGATGCGCTCCGCGGGGCTGTCGGCCAGGGCATCGCGCAGTTCTTCGACCGCATCCAGCAGGTCACCGCCCAGTTCATCCCCCAGCCAGGCCAGGCAACGTCTCACCACCCGTTCCGCAGCTCCCGCTCCCAGATCCCCGGTAGCGGCCGTGGTGAGGCGGCCCGTCAGTTCGTGGGCCTCGTCGATGATCAACGCATCGTGCTCCGGAAGCGCCGTGCCGCCGTGCATGGCGTTGATCGCCACCAGGGCATGGTTGGTGACGATCAGGTCCGCTGCGCGAGCCGATTCCCGTGATCTCTCGACGAAACACTCCGCCCCGAAGGGACATCGGGAGGCGCCCGGGCATTCCCGGGTAGGAATCGAAACCTGCTGCCAGGCCGCGGCAGTGTGGGTCGGGGCGTCATCACGATCTCCGGCGCCGCCCGCGAGGAGCTGCTCCTCCACCCATTCACGCAGCGCCAGCACCTCAACCCCGAGTTTCGAGGGGGACCCGGAGCTGCGGGACTCGCTCAGTTCGGCCGCCCCCAGGAGAGTTCCCTGGCCGCCGTCCGTCACTTTGTCGCGGGCGCGAAACAGGCAGGCGTAGTTGTTGCGTCCCTTCAGCACGCAGACCCGGGGCCGTTTTCCCGTCACGTGCTCGGCAGCGTCCAGGGCCGCGGGAATGTCGGAGCCTGCGAGCTGGGCCTGGAGAGCCAGGGTGGCCGTCGCGACCACGATGATCTCGTCGTGCTCCACGATCCGCGCCAGAGCCGGAGCCAGGTAGCCGAGGGACTTGCCGGTTCCGGTTCCCGCTTGGACCAGCAGGTGGGTGCCACCCTCCAAGGACTCCGCGACGGCCGCCACCATCGCTGCCTGGCCAGGCCTTTCGCCCCCACCGATCCCGGAGACCGCCCGCTCCAGGATACGTTCCGAGAGGTCAGACACCGTATTCGCCCAGCTCCTCCGCCAGGGCGGGATGGACGCGCGCACGCACTCTGGTGCCCTCGCCGGTGTGCTCCAGCGTCTCAATGCTTCCCGTCCGGTGGATGCGGTCCATGAGGTCACCACGGCTGTACGGAATGAGCGTCTCGACCCACACCTCCGGGTTCGGCAGGCGGGCCTCCACCGCGTCGGCCAGTTCCTCCAGACCGTGTCCCGTGCGGGCGGAGACCACCACGCAGCCGGGATGCCCGGCCCGCAGGGCCAGCAGTGTGGTCTCATCGGCGCGATCCGCCTTGTTGCAGACCAGCAGCTCCGGCACATCGCTGGCACCGATCTCGGCGAGCACCTGACGCACCGCCGCGATCTGCCCCTCGGGGTCCGGGTCCGAGGCGTCGACCACGTGGAGGAGAAGATCCGCGCTGGTGGATTCCTCCAGGGTGGAGCGGAACGCCTCCACCAGGTCGTGGGGAAGGTGCCGGACGAATCCCACGGTGTCGGTCAGCGTGAACACCCTCCCGTCCCGGGTTTCGGTGCGGCGGGTGGTGGGATCCAGGGTGGCGAACAGCGCGTCCTCCACGAGCACACCCGCGCCCGTCAGCCGGTTCAGCAGAGAAGACTTGCCCGCGTTGGTGTAGCCGACGATCGCCACACTGGGCACCCGGTTCCTGCGGCGCTCGGCGCGTTTGCCCTCCCGGGTGACGTCCATCTCGCGGAGCCTGCGGCGAAGCTGCGCGATCCGGTGGTGGATGCGGCGCCGATCCGTTTCGAGTTTTGTTTCGCCGGGCCCCCGG
>ERZ773069.660-NODE-660-length-21994-cov-26.448380_pt1 | contig 21994 bp, 14 predicted proteins | sample MGYA00580619_ERZ773069 | MGnify/ENA primary metagenome ERZ773069 (study PRJEB29015, sample SAMEA2738007) | human oral metagenome | biome: human oral; feature: human-associated habitat; material: dental | place: China | collected 2108 ...
TCCTTGCACGTGCGCAGCGCAGCGCCTTTGACGACGAGTTCCTCGCGCAGCTGGCAGCATATCGGGAGGCAGACGGCTCTCCTGTGCATGCGGATATCTTTGCTGCGGAGTACCTCCTCGCACACGATGATGCTGCGGGAGCACTGCTCTGCGGGGAGCGTGCCTTTCACGCACGGACGCTGGAACCGCGTGCCTGGCAGGTGCTGGAGCGAACCTATGCGTCGTGCGGCCGCTGGGCAGATGCGCTCATCATGCGTGCTCACACGGCGCGGTTCCGCAATGTTCCGCTCACGCTGGAGGGGTGTCCGGCAGAGGCGGTCACGGAGGATCTGCTCGACCGCCTCTCCGTTGCGATGGGCAAGCCGGGCTATGCGCCCATCGCAGTCTCCCGCCTGTCCTATGATCCGAAGGACGGTCTCACGGCTGCGAGCACGTGCTTTATGGGGGAGTTCCTCCCACAGCAAACATCGGATCTTCCGCCCTACTACGTTGGAGTCTATACGGAGCAGGAGCAGCAGGGGACGAAGGCATGGCTGCTCTCTGCCATCCGCAATGCAAAGGACTTCGCGTACTATCTGGCCGGGGATCTCAACTTTGATCTCATCCGCGGTGCACGCGCTCCCGGCAGGGCGAACATCGATCTTGCCCCTGGGCAGTCCGTCGTTCTGCCGGTGCTCGGCTCCGCAGAGTTCCAGCAGCTGCGGGTCAAGACGCCAAGCATCGACAAGGAAACGCCGCTCGCCGTTGCGACGCCGAACTTCTTTCGTCTCACGGAGCAGACGGAGCTCTCGTCGGATCACAATTTTATCGTCGGCACGCCGATTCAGGTCGGACACAGCAGCACCCGGCGTCCCCTCGTGCTGAACATCTGCGCCGATGCTCTCCCCTGGAGGATTCTGCGGGATCATTTCGCACAGTGGATGCCGAATGCCGCACGCTTTTTCGCACGCGGGGCTATCTTCGATCAGCATTTCTCCGTATCCGAGTACACCCATCCGTCGCTTCCCTCCATTGAAACGGGGCTCTATCCCCATCACAATCAAATATTGACCAACAATGCCGCGGTGATCTCCCTCCCTCAAGAGATCATAACGCTCTCCGAGCGCATGCGCGGCCTCGGCTATGCGACGGCAAGTCTGATGGGCGACGGCATCGGGATCTACAACGAAGCGACGCGCGGCTATGACCGCCTCATTGTGACAGGCTACCGTCTCTCCGCATATGAGGGAATTGAGCGCACGATCCGCCATCTCGAGGGGATGCGCGATACCGATCAATTCATCTTGCTGCACGTCATGGATGTGCACCCGTGGCCGTATCCGCGCTTTCAGATCACATCGAGCGTCCAGTCACGCCTGCCGCTCGCCCAGCGCCTCTCCGGCGCAGAGGGCAGCGATCCGAGTCCCTATCTGCGCCGCACGGATCTGAGCATGGAGACCTGCATCCAGGGCATCCGCGATCTCGACCGCGCGCTCGGAACGCTCTTTTCCTATCTCGAGGAGCACTACGCACCGAATGAGTATCTTGTCAGTCTCTACTCCGACCACGGGGTTCCCGTCTTCAGCGAGAACCACTACATCGTCAGCCCCGATCTGACTCATGCGGCCTGGATGATGCGCGGCGCAGGCGTGCCGGAGGGAATCATCACCGACGAGCTGACCAGTACCGTGGACATCTATCCGGCACTCGGACACCTCCTCGGCTTCCCCGTCAGCACAAATACAGACGGCGTACTGCCGCAGCTCTTCGGCGGACCGGGGCGTGAGATCACATACAGCAACTCGCTCTTTCCCACGCGAACCTACTGCCTGCGGGCGCGTTCAAAGACGCATACGTTCCATCTCGAGACGAGCGCGCCCGTCCGGCCGAATGCTACGGTCGATCTGTCACGCGCGGTCACGGCGTTCTACCCCCGCGCACACGAGGGGGAGCAGTCCTATGAAACGGACAGTGCCGAACTCCGTTCCTTCTTCTATCCGCGGGTAAGGGAGTTCCTGGATGGAATCGGAAACAATGGGGAAGTATTCTCCTCTGCCGAAGGAGATACAAAATGAACGATGATCTGACGCTGTTCTGGCGCAATAACGAACGTGCTTCTGCGCTCTTTCACGATCTCCTTGCACGTGCGCAGCGCAGCGCCTTTGACGACGAGTTCCTCGCGCAGCTGGCGGCATACCGGGAGGAGTCTCCGGAGTCTGCACATGCGGATCTCTTTGCCGCGCAGTATCTGCTCCATCACGGCGATCCGGAGACAGCAGCGGTCTGTGCCGAGCGCGTCTATCGTACAAGGCCGATTCAGCCGGCTCTTTGGAGTGTGCTTGCACGTGCCTATGAGGGAATCGGGTGCTGGACGGAGGCACTGGTCATGCAGGGCTACGCAGCCCATCTCTATAAGGTCCCAATCTCCGTGGAGAACTATCCGCCGGAGGCCATCACGGCAGAGGCGCTCGATCGTCTGTCCGTCGCGCTGTCCCGCCCCTCGTTCGCACCGCTTGCCGTGCGCGCATCCTATGATCCGGAGAAGGGGATCACGACCGAGGACAGTCTGTTCGCAGGCGAGTTCCTCCCTGCCTCCCCTCACATCCAGCCGCCTTACTATGTCGGCGTGCATGCGGAGCAGGGCTTCCAGGGGGATAAGGCATGGCAGGTGAATGCGCTGCGCAATTCCTACGGCGTCACCTATTTTGGCGCGGGTGATTTTACCTTTGATCTCATCCGCGGACAGCGCGCACCCGGCGCTGCACACATCGTGCTGCCGCCGGAGGAGGAGGCTGTGCTCCCCCTAATCGGGACGGTACTTCCCGCCCTCGGGATTCTCCCGCCGCAGATCATCCGTGTGCAGACATCGACGCTCAATACAGAGGGCTGGCTGAATGTGGCAACGCCAAATTTCTTCCGCCTGAACGAAACAACCGATTTCTCCTCGGAGCAAGACTTTATTGTCGGGCAGCCAATCCCGGTCAGGCGCAGGACAGGTCGTCCCCGCCTCGTCCTGAACATCCTTGCGGATGCGATGCCGTGGCAGATCCTGCGCGACGGGTTTGCGGAGCATATGCCGCAGACGGCGCGCTTCTTCGCACAGGGGCTGATCTTTGACCAGACGTTTGCACCGACCGAGTACACGACCCCGTCCTTTGCGGCAATCGAGACGGGCATGTACCCCCATCACAACCAACTCTTCAACAATAAGGTTGCCGTTCCCCTGCGCACGGACTACATCACGCTCTCGGAGCGCATGCGCGATGCGGGCTATGCGACGGCGAATCTGATGGGTGTCGGCGAGGGGATCTACACCGGCTCGGCACGCGGCTATGACCGTCTTATCACCACACCCTTCCGTCAGGCAAACTATGAGGGTGTCGAACGGATCATCCGCCATCTCGACGGGCTCGGCGATGCCGATCAATTCATTCTTGTCCACTCCAGCGATGTGCATCCGTGGCCCTCGCCGAGCTTCCAATATCCGACAGCGGCCCAGGCGCGTCTGCCGCTCGCGGCACGCATGACAGAGCCGCGCGGCCCGATCCCGAGTCCCTATCTGCTCCCCAGTCCGCTGAACCAGGAGGCATTCTGGCTCGGCATCCGTGCGCTCGATCGCTCGTTGGGGACGCTCTTTGCCTATCTGGAGGAGAACTATGCTCCCGATGAGTACATCGTGACCCTCTACTCCGACCACGGGATCTCCATATTCAGCGAACATCCCTATATCGTCGATCCGTATCTCACGGGCTCCACCTGGATGATGCGCGGTGCAGGAGTCCCCTCGGGCCTGATCACGGACGAGCTGGCCAGCCCCATCGATATTTACCCGACGCTCGGGGCGCTGCTCGGCTTCCCCGTCGATTCCTATATTGACGGCGTACTGCCGCGCGCCTTCGGCGGCTCCGGACGGGACATCGCGTTCAGCAACTCCCTCTTCCCGACGAAGCCCTATTTCCTTGCAGCACGCTCGGCAACCCATACGTTCTGTGTTGAGACGGAGGAAGCGGTTGCCGTTGACGGCACGGTTGATATTGCCAAGGCAAAGACCGCATTCTATCCGCGCGCACACGAGTGCGAGGAGGGCTATGAGACGGACGGTCCGGAGCTTCGCACGTTCTTCTATCCGCGTGTGCGGGAGTTCCTGAAGAGAATCGCAAGCAACGGCGAGGTCTTCCCTGTACCGCAAAAGAACGGATGAAAAGCGATGCTGTCTCGCAATGGAAAGGAAATGCCATGACGGACGATACTGCAATTCTCTGTAAGAACAACACGTGTGCCTCTGCACTTTTTTACGATCTGCTGGACCGCGCGGAACGAGGAGCGTATGACGGTGATTTCCTGACGCAGCTCGCTGCCTATCGGACGGAGGGCAGTGCAGAGCACGCAGATATCTTCGCCGCAGAGTATCTCTGTGCAAACGGGGATGCTGAGGAGGCGATCGTCTGTGCAGAGCGTGCTTTCCGCAGCCGTCCGGTCGAGCCGCGCGTCTGGAAGATCCTCGCGCAGGCCTATGCAGCCGCAGGGCGTTATGCGGATGCGCTCATTATGCAGGGCTATCCGCTGAACTTCTTCCACGTTCCCCTCACCCTCAATATGCCGTCCTCCGTCCTGACAAAGGAGACAATCGACCGCCTTTCGCGCGCGACGGGCAAAGCGAACTATGCCCCCTATGCGCTCAGCCGCATGAGCTATGATCCTGCAGAGGGGCTGACCGCGAAGACGGGCGTTTTCTTCGAAGAGTTTCTCCCGGTCTCGGAGCATATCCAGCCGCTCTACTATGTCGGCGCATATACAGACCAGGAGGTCCGCGGCAACAAGCAGTGGCTGATGCAGAGTATACGCAGTGTACCCGGCCTTGTCCCCAAGGTCGGCGGTGATTTCACCTTTGATATTATGCGTGCGGCGCCCGCAGGAAAAACAGCAGTCATTGACCTCGCAGCGGATGCGGAAGCGATTGTCCCCGTCTTCGGCACCGCAGACGGCCAGATGGTCTCGTTGAAAACGGAGAACGCAGACGACTGCGTCTGGCTGAACCCTGCAACACCGAATTATTTTCGCCTGAATGAAAAGACGACACTCAGCTCCGCCGACGAGCTCATCATCGGCACCCCCATCCGCATCGGGCACAGTCCCATGCGCCGCAGGCTGGTGCTGAATCTCCTCGTGGATGCCCTCCCATGGCAGGTGCTCCGCACATCGTTCGCAGAGCATATGCCGCAGACGGCACGGTTCTTTGCCCGCGGAACGATCTTTGACCAGCATTTCTCCGTGCTCGAGTACACCTATCCGTCTCTCCCGACAATTGAGACGGGGATGTACCCGCAGCATACAGGTGTGTTCAGTGAGTGGGCAGCGATCGAGCTGGGCGAGGATATCACCACCATCGCCGAGCGGGCACGTGATGCAGGCTATGCCACCGCCTCACTCATGGGGGATGGAATCGGCATCTACAATGGAGTGACGCGCGGTTATGACCGACTCCTCGTCTCACCCTGCCGCACCCTCGCCTATGAGGCGGTGGAACGCACGATCCGCTGTTTGGACGGATGTCGGGATGCAGACCACTTTATGCTCCTGCACGTCAACGATGTCCATCCATGGAATGGTGAATCCTCCCAGATCTCCGCGCCCGCCCAGATGCGCCTGCGCCTGCCGGGACGGGTATCCGTCCCGAAAGATCCGGCGTCGAGCCCCTACCTGCGCCCATGCGAGTTCTATCAAGAGGCGTTCTGGCAGGCGGTGCATGACACGGACCGCGCCCTCGGGATGCTCTTTGACTACCTCGAGAGAAACTATGCGCCTGAGGACTATCTCGTGAACCTGTACTCGGATCACGGCGTTGCCATCTTCAGCCCCATGCACTACATCGTGGATAAGCAGCTGACGGGCGCGACATGGATGATGCGCGGCGCAGGCGTCCCCGAGGGGGTCGTCGCAGATGAGCTGACGAGTGCCGTGGATCTCTATCCGACGCTCGCTCATCTCCTCGGATTCTCCGCCGCTGCAGATCTGGACGGCCGGCTGCCGCAGGTCTTTGGCGGGCCGGGGCGGGAAATTGCATACAGCAACTCGCTCTTTCCGCGCAAATACTATTATCTTGCAGCGCGTGCGCGAGACTATACGCTCTGCCTCGAGTCGCTGGATGTTGTGACGCTCAGCGGCACCGCCGATCTGGCACGCACAAAGCTGGGCATCTATCCCCGTGCCTATGAGGGGATTGCAGGCCATGAGGTTGACAGCGACGAGCTCCGCGCCTTCTTCTACCCGCAGGTACAGGAATTCCTCAAGGGAATCGGAAACAACGGCGAGATCTTCCCCTTGCCGGAGGAGATATAATGAGAGATGACCTTGCCGTATTTTGGCAGAATAACATGCGTGCCCGTGATCTCTTTTACGATCTGCTGGAACGCGCGGAGCACGGAGCATATGACGAGGATTTTCTAACGCAGCTCGCCTCCTATCGGACGGCTGCGCCGGATAGTGAGCGTGCGGATATCTTTGCGGCACAGTACCTCCTGCACCACGGTGATGCGGAGACCGCGCTTCTATGTGCGCAGCAGGCATACCGCCGCCGTCCCGTGAACTATGAGATCTGGAAACTCCTGGCAGAGATCTATGCGCGCCTGGATCGTCCGCTCGATGCCCTCGTAATGCACGGCTATGCCTATGGTCTCTATCTCGCACCCGAAATCCCCATAGATCTCATTCACCGAACAGGCACCGAGGGGCTGAACCGTCTCTCTGTCGCCGTAGGTCTTGGTATGGGCGCGCCGATGGTGCAGACACGCGCGGTCCTGTCCGACAGAGATTGCCTCCAATATATCCCGGATGCCTTTGTCGGCGAGCATCTCCCGCTCACACCGCCGGAGGGATCTGAGCGCTGCTGGGTCGGTGCCTATGTCGAGAATGCCTTTCTCTCGGACAAGAGCGAGCTCATTGAACAGGTGCGGCATACGGAGATGTTCGTTGATAAAATGCAGCGTGATTTCTGGTTCCAGTTCCAACGGGCAGCCGAGGTGCGCGGCAAGGCGGTCATCGAGATTCCGGAGGGAACTGCCGTCATTCTGCCCGTCGCCGGAACGGAGAAGCTGCAGGAGCTGAGGATAGAAACCGAACATCAGCCTCCTGCATCGGCCTATCTCGGGAAATGGGCATTCAGCCATTTCCGCCTCACGGAGACGACACAGCTCACATGTGCGAGTGATGCCCCCTACGCCGTCGGCACGCCGATCCGGCTCGGACACAGCCCTGCACGGCGAAAGCTTGTGCTGAACATCCTCGTCGACGGACTTCCATGGAACATCGCGCGCATGCGTTTCCCAGACTGCATGCCGAACATCGCACGCTTCTTCGCGCGTGGTACGATCTTCGATCAGCATTTCTCCACGTCCGAGTGCACCTATCCCGCGCTTCCGGTCATCGAGACGGGGCGCTTTCCGCATCACACGCAAATCTTTAACGAGCGCAGCAGCCACCCGCTGCCCCTCGCCGTCAAGACACTCTCGGAATGCATGAAGGATCTCGGCTATCATACAGCTGCGCCGATGGCACCAAACGACAGTATCTTCTGCGGAGCGATGCGCGGCTACGATATGCTGAATGTGACCTCGTGGAAGCATTCCTCGGCAGAGGCCGTCGACCGCACGATCATGCAGATCGAGGCCTTTGACGAAACGGATCAGTTCCTCTACCTGCACATCTCAGACGTCCATCCATGGAATGCAAAAGGATTCAAATTCCACCCGTCGGTGGAGACGCATCTCCCCCTCGCCCAGCGCCTCTTTGAAGTGGACGAGCGTGTAGCGAGCGTGCGCCTGCCGAAACTCGCAATCTATCAGGAGCAGTTCTGGCAGAGCCTCCGCCATGTCGACCGCAACATCGGCAGCCTCCTCTCCTACATTGAGGAACATTTCAGCGAAGAGGAGTACATCGTAAATCTCTACTCCGACCATGGGAATTCGGTCTTCAGCACACCGACAGGCGGTGTGGTCGACGTCATTGGCGAGAACATGACGCGCAGCACATGGATGATCCGCGGAGCAGGCATTCCGGAGGGCGTGACTGCGTCGGAGCTGACGAGCATTGCGGATATTTACCCGACGCTCGGGCATCTGGCAGGGTTCCCCGTGTCGGCAGATATTGACGGAAATCTGCCCGCTGTCTTCGGCGGAAAAGCCCGCGATGCCGCATACAGTCTGTCCATATTCCCGGGCCAGACCTTCCGGCTCGCCGTGCGTACGCATGAGCATACCCTCCGCCTCGAGACACAGGGACTGCTCGACGAGGACGGAACAACGGATTTTGCAAAGACAAAGGCCGCAATCTATCCGCGCGCCCATGAGCTCGAGGAGGGCTGCGAACTGGACCGTGCAGACCTGCGCGCCTTCTTCTATCCGCGTGCGCACGCCATTGTCCGCACGATTGCAAACAACGGCGAGTTCTGGCCCGCGATGCGTGCAGCGCGTCCCCAGTGGTTCAGAGAGAAATAAAAAGGAGTATTTATGAACGTCAAGGATCTCATCTCTGCCCTCGGCGCAGAGTTTTTCACAGGGGTGCCGGACTCGAAGCTGCGTCCGCTTGTGGACTATCTGATGGACACATACGGTGCGGGCAGCCCGGCCCACCAGATTGCCGTGAACGAAGGCAGCGCCGCAGCACTGGCCGCAGGCTATCATCTTGCGACGGGCAAAACGCCGCTCGTCTACCTCCAGAACAGCGGGCTCGGCAACATCGTCAACCCCCTGCTCTCCCTGCTGCACAAGGATGTCTACGGCATCCCCTGCATCTTCGTCATCGGCTGGCGCGGCGAACCTGATCTGCACGATGAACCGCAGCACCTCGTGCAGGGACGCCTCTCCCTGCCCCTGCTCGAAACCATGGGGGTAAAAACGATGGTGCTTGCGCGGGAGACGACGCCGGATGATGCCGCTCAGTGGATGGAGGAAATCCGCCCCCACCTCATGGCGGGCGGACAGTGTGCCCTGCTCGTCCGCGACGGGGCGCTGGACCATCCGAAGCATAAGTACACGAATGAATACACCCTGCGCCGCGAGGATGTGATCGACCGGATTCTGGATGCCGCAGGCGATGCGGTGATTGTCGCAACCACGGGCAAGACAGGGCGGGAACTCTTCGAACTGCGCGAAAAACGCGGCGAGGATCATGCACGGGACTTCCTCACCGTCGGTTCAATGGGGCATGCGGGTGCGATTGCACTCGGCATTGCCCTCCACCGGCCGGAGCAGCACGTCATCTGCATCGACGGAGACGGCGCGGCGCTCATGCACATGGGCGCAATGGCGACCATCGGCGCGGCGCTCCCGCCGAACCTCACGCACATCCTCCTCAACAACGAGGCGCATGAGAGCGTCGGGGGCGCACCGACCGCGGCGAACACCGTCCTCTTCCCCGCAGTCGCCGTGAGCCTCGGCTACCATGTGGTCAAGGCTGCCGAGACGGAGGACGAGCTCGCGCGCGCCCTCGCAGAGATCAAGAACGCGAGCGGCCTCACCTTCCTCGAGGTGCGCACCGCCGTCGGCTCCCGTGCCGACCTCGGCCGGCCGACCACAACACCCGCAGAGAATAAAGCAGCGCTGATGGAAACGCTGCGGTAACCGCCAAAAGGCTGGAGAACGAGGGGGCTGCCCTTGCTCTCCAGCCTTTTCATATCTGCCGCACTGCTCTGCACCTGTAAAAATATGTGTTTCTCAAAAAACCGGGACGATTGCTCCTGTACTATGTGACAGCTATCTTTTTGCAGTAAACTTAGATAAAATAAAAGAAATAAAATTGATACGAATCATAGACCTGTCACAGCGAAAGGAGATGCCCCCATGCGCCCCCTGCTTCTCATCGGAATGGCTGCCCTCCTCCTCTGCAGCTCTGGCTGCGCCAACCCAATCACCAAGCTGATCGACGACTTTAACGGCACGGACACAAGTGCGCCGCAGCAAACGACGACCCAGGATGCAGCGCAGCCGTCTGCTCAGAACGACGCGCAGGCCCCTGTACAAACCCAGATCCAAACACAGCCATCTGCGCTCACGCCGTCTCAGACGCAGGCCTCCGCACCGGCGCCGGCATCAGCTCCTGCGGCGCCGCCATCCTCGGAGCCCCGCATTGTCGTTGACAGTCTGCAGCATGAGATGTTCCTCCTCCCCCCGAACACGCATGGTCAGATTCACGGCACGGAAGTGCGGATGCGCGAAGGCCCGAGCACAAACGATGCAATCCTGGGCTATTTTGACAACGGCGAGTATCTCTCCCTCATCGGGAGGACAGACGGCTGGTACTTTGTGCGCCGGGCCAACGGCTCCGATGGCTGGGTCTCTGCTGACTTCTGCAAGAAGATTTAAGAAAAGGAGCGCGCACGATGCGACAAAATGATCTGCGCTCCCTCCGTGTACGCCGAAAACGCCGCAGCAGTACGAGGCTCTTTGCTCTGCTCGGCTGCGTACTGATCCTCGCGCTCGCCTATGGGGCATACTGCTCCCTGAGCCCATCAAACGAGAAGCCCGCAGCCCCCGCCCCTGCCATTTCGTCTGCCCCTGCGGGCGCATCGCCACAAGTCCCGCCAGCTGCGTCCGCGGCCGTTGAGACCGCCTCTGCCGCAGAGGAAAAACTGCCTGCGGAAACATCCTCCCAGCCTGCCGAAAAGGCGCCCGCCGGGACGAGCATCCTCATCAAGAAGAGCGAGTTCCGTCTCTATCTCCTCATGGATGGCGACATCGTGAACTCATGGCCCGTTGCCCTCGGCAAAAACGCAGGGCAAAAGCAAAAGAGCGGCGATATGAAGACGCCGGACGGCAGCTTCCCCATCGACGAGGTGCTCGACGCTTCCTACTGGACGCATGACTTCGGCGACGGCAAGGGAGAGATCGAGGGTGCCTACGGCCCGTATTTCATCAGCCTCGATACAAGCCGGCTGAGCGGCGGCGCATGGGACGGCATCGGCATCCACGGCACGCATGACCCCGCGAGCATCGGGACGTGCGCCTCGGAGGGCTGCATCCGCATGCACAACGAGGATCTGCTGGCGCTGAAGAAATATATCGGCGTGGGCATGCAGGTAACGATCGAAGAGTAATCGCAGGCATTGGAAAAGCCGCATCCGTTCACGAGAGTGATTGGATGCGGCTTTATGCGTTCATTACGAAAAATATGCAGCGGGCTATCTGCTCGCGATCCCCCAAAAGAAATAACGATAGCCGCAGCACACCGTTACCTCTTCCCCTGCACAAGCCCCATCGCAAGCTCGGCGTTCCGTGCCGCGAGGATACGCATATGCGCCAGGAGATCGGCGTTTGCCGCGGTGAACTCATGGCGCGCGGCCCATTTGCGGCGGACCTCCTTCAGGACGCTCGCCGTCGTGATATCCTGGAGATCGTTGACGGGCTTCTCGCCGATGGAGCGCAGGAAGCGGTCGACCTTCGGGTCGTAGGAGATGCCGATCATGGGGACGCCCATGACCCCGGCAAAGATGAGCGCATGCAGGCGAATCCCGATCATGAGGTCCATGTTCGCAACGAGAGAGAGGAGTTCGCTCGTCGTGTACTCTCCGTCAAGGACGATGCACTCCTCCGCCGTCCGCGCAGCGATGGTCTTTGCCGTCTGCACATCCTCAGGGTACTGCATGGGAAGAAAGATGACACGCGCATCCAGCTCGCGGACGATGGCGTCGCTGATCTCGGCAAGGATCTCCTTGTAGTGCTGCCAGCCCTGCCAGTCGCGCACGGATACGCCGATGACAGGCTTTGCCCCGTCCGCGCCGTACTGCGCGAGGATGGCGCGCCCGGCCTCGCGGCCGACGGGGCGGATCCCGAGCACGGGATCTGCGGTACACTCCATCGGCGGGCGCGTGATGCCGAGACGGCGGAGTTCTGCCATCGAGCCCTCGTCGCGCACGGTGATGAGCGAGACGCGGTTGCCCAGCCAGCGCATGCAGCGGCAGGCAAACCTCCCCGTAACAGGGCCGACGCCCTGTGCATAGAGCATGACGCGCCGGCCAAGGAGAAGCGCGAGGAGAATGACCGCCATATAGTAGTACAGGCTGCGGCGGCTCGTAACATTCTGCAGCAGGCTGCCGCCGCCGCTGATGAGAAGATCGGCACGGCGCACGGCGCTGAAGATTTTGCCCGCATCAAGAGCCCCGACGGCATGCACGCCGTGACGGCGCTCGGTATCCTCCGGATCCGCAGAGATGACGGTGATATGAAGTTCCGGGTCCAAATCTCCGAGTACCTCCAGCATGGCCGCGAGCATTGCTTCATCGCCCGCATTCTTTGCTCCGTAGTACCCCGATACGACGATCCGCTTCATCGGGTAGAATGCCCTCCGTTCCGTTTTTCCACTTCCTGCTGCTGTCTTCCTTCACCGCTCGAGACGCTGCTTCCGCCGCAAACGGCCCGCCTCCCCGCGGCAGCGGAGAGGCTCTGCTTTACGCCCGTTTCACCCGCTCGAGCAGACGGTTCCATGCTGCAACGAGCGCAACGAGTACAGCGCCGATGATCCCCCCGAGGAATACGCCGCCGATGCCGCGTACGAATGACATCTCGATCGGCGTGCGCATATGTGCAAAGGTCTCGACCATCGACCCCTGTCCGATGGTCGCTGCGAGCACAAGCGCAAAGATGATCCACGTCCGCCAGCGCTGTGCCGCCGCATAGACGGCAAGGAGGAAGGCGGGATGTCCGATCATGAATTCCTTGGTCCGCGGGCGCGCATAGAAGAGCTGCTCGAGCGCCGCGCGCATCTTGAGCTCGATGCCGGGCACGGGCATCCCGGACGTATGTCCGCTGCGCAGGACGAGCACGACGAGCCCCCCGAGAAGGAGGAGTCCGCCGAGAAGAGAACCGACGCGCACAGGCGTCGCGAGGATCTCCCGCACCTGCCCGAGCACGCCCGCCGAGGCGTCAAACTGCCCATCAAAGATGTCAAACCGCTGCAGGAAGGCGGCGGCGACGAGAATCATCGGCAGGACAAACGTGAGCTTGATCCCGCGGAAGATGTCGAACTCCAAGAGATAGCGCGTATCCGTGAGTGCACCCGAGAGATAGGACGCGCCGATGAGAGACAGCGCGCTCGTAATGCCGAGGAGCACAAGCCCCGCGACGATGATGCGCCATGCGGGCGCATCCTTTTGGAAGCGCCGCCCGCGCAGGAGATCGAGGAGGCCGATGACGGCGAGCGCCGGGAAGAGATTCGCGCTTGCGAGCGCCGCAGCCAGCCGGATTTTGCTCCCCGCACCGATGAGGATGGGCATCATCGCGATGAGTGCCGCAACGGCGAAAAAGAGCATGAGTGCGCGTTTCCTCCGGTTGAGCGCGGGCACGACAAGCGAGAGATAGAGGACGCCCGCCGCTGCGACGCCCATGATGACGAGGGCGCGCAGAACGCGGGACGGCTCGTAGGAGCCGAACGAGCCTGCGCGGCCGATCTGAAAGCCGCGCGCCTCAAGTGCCGCGCGCGTATCGGAGAAGTACTTCAGATTCGTCTCGAGGAGCGACATGTTCGGCGCGGGCTCCTCGTAGATGCGCAGGAGATTGATGCGGATGTTCCGCTCCTCGTCCGTTGTCACCCAGCGCTCGACGGCAGCATCGATCTTGAGCTTTTTCAGCTCGTCCTTCGGGATGGAGTAGAGGCGCGCGACGTGGTCGTAGCCGACGCCCGCCGCAATCTCGTCCATGCCCTGCTGGCGATAGAACTGGAGCTGCGTCACCCCCTCGATAAGGCCGAGGGTCAGGCCGCGCGCACGCATCTCGTCAATCGTCGTCTGGAGTGCCTTCGGCGCGCCGAGGGTCTCCGCCCCCGAGAACACAACGTCTGAGACGCGGATCCCATCAAGGCGCGCGAAAACCGCGCGCACATCGTCGGGCGTCGCCGCATGATAGTTCGAAGGGCGTGCGATAACGTCGAATCCCGCCGCGTTGACCGCGCGCATCTCATCTGCCGGCAGGCCGATGTCGCGCTTTTCGAATGCCTCGTAGTAGTCTTTGACCGCGATGACCTCATCCGTGCCGACCGTATGTACGGTGACGCGCGCGGGGCCGAAGCGCCGCATGAGGTCGTCCTTCAGCTCCGCATAGGCGACGGGATCCGGCCCCACGATGTAGATCTCCGTGCCGACAACCCTGCCCTCCTCCACGAGGGCACGCCAGAGCGGATTGGTCATCATGCCGCTGTGATAGCGTGCGAGGATATCCGCGCCCGTGAGCGCGACCGCCTTGCCGTTGACATTGAACTTCTTGAATGTTGTCTCATAGACGGCGAGCGAGGTGATGCCCGCCTCTTTTGCCTGCGCAAGGACTTCCTCTGCAGGGAGGCCCTCCCGGGCAGCGAGCTCGAGGAGCCCCTCATAGTCGATGGCGAGCTCCACCGTGCGTGAGTTCTCCTCGACGGCATGCCGCTGGAAGCCGATGACGAGGCTCGCGATGAATCCGATGAGGATTGCAGCAAGCAGTATGGGATGATAGTGAAATTTCTTCATATCAAATAATTCCTTGTTTCCTGCGGCGTACGGCCCTTGCGAACCGACACGTCACTTCCCCGCCGTCAGGACGACGATGCCGTCCTCTGCCTCAACCGTCTCGAAGGTCAGCCCAAGCGGCAGCGCATCGGCGCGTGCGACAAGCACGTCGGGGAAGAGTCCGTCGAGGCTGAGCACGTTGAGTCCCATGCCGCGCGCGGTAATGCGGTTCGCCTTGTAGTAGAGATCGCCGTTCATAATGGAGAACCCGCCCTCCATCGTGACCTCGAAGGTCTGCCCGAATGCACGCGTCTTCGCCGTCGCAAGGATGCTGTCGGGATGCACGGTCACTGCGACATCGCTGAATTTATCCGCCTCGTTCGAGATGAGCCCGCGGATCGCGTCCGCATCAATGACGCCGCGCATCTCTACGCTCTCTGCCTCTGTGATGACAACATTGCGCTCGGAGAGGAGCGCGCCCATATCGAAGCGGAGATTCGTGCCCGAGACCGTCAGCTCGCGCACAAAGAGCTTGCCGATGCGCCCCTGCCGCATCACGCCGTCGATCGCGCCGATCTCACCGAAGATGAGGCGCGGACTGTCGATGATTGACAGCTGCACATCCTCCGCCCCCGTGCGCGCGCGCAGGCTGTCCGTGATCATCGTCGTGACCGCGTGCGGGAGTGCAAAGACGCCGCCGATGACAGCGACGATGAGGAAGATGATGACGGCAGAAACTTTCCACATGGTAAACTCCTTTGATCGGGGATAAATCGCTTCCCCAATCCATATCAAATTTCGTGATTTGCCTTTGCGTTGAGATACGCGCGGATGAAGGGATCGATGTCCCCGTCCATGACCGCCTGCACGTTGCCCGTCTCGGCGTTCGTGCGCACGTCCTTCACCATCGTATACGGCTGGAACACATAGGAGCGGATCTGGCTGCCCCACTCGATTTTCTGCTGCACGCCCTCGAGTTTCGCGATCTCCTCTTCCTTCTTCTCCTGCTCCAGCTCAAACAGCTTCGCGCGGAGCATCTTGAGACACTGCTCCTTGTTCTGGAGCTGTGAGCGCTCATTCTGGCACTGCACGACAATGCCCGTCGGCTCATGCGTCATGCGCACGGCAGACGAAGTCTTGTTGATGTGCTGCCCCCCCGCACCGCTCGCTCGGAAGTAGTCGACGCGCACATCGTCCATATTGATGGGAACCTCGACGGCATCGTCGATCTCCGGCATGACATCGCACGCGGAGAACGACGTGTGCCGCCGCGCCTGCGAGTCAAACGGCGAGATGCGCACGAGGCGGTGAACCCCCTTTTCGGATTTCAGGAATCCATAGGCGTTGTGCCCCTTGATAAAGAGGGTCGCGGACTTCACGCCCGCCTCATCGCCCGGCTGCAGGTCAGCGGTATCGACCGTGAAGCCGTGCCGCTCTGCCCAGCGGCCGTACATCCTGAGGAGCATCTGCGTCCAATCCTGCGCCTCCGTGCCGCCCGCGCCCGCGTGGAGCGTCAGGATGGCATCGTTCGCATCGTACTCACCCGAGAGCAGGACCTCGAGCTGGAGCGTTTCAAGGCCCTCGGAAATAAGGGTCAGCTCTGCGCGGATGTCCGCCTCCATCGAGGCATCGTTCTCCTCGATGCCCATTTCATACAGGGTCTCGGCGTCCTCGTACTTCGCCATGAGATCACGGTACGTATCAACTCCGCCCTTGAGGTCGGCCAATTCCTGATTCAGCTTCTGCGCCGCCGCCGCATCGTCCCAGAAGGACGGCTCGCCCATCTTGTACTCGAGCTCGGCGATCTTCTCCTCCTTCGCGGGGATCTCCAAAGAGATGCGCATCTGATCGAGCTTTTCGCCCAGATCATTCAGTATCGGTTTCAGATCTTCCAGCATAGTTTCCTTAAATTCTCCATTTATTTCCGTATCAGACTGACACGCGTCAAGGTGTGGGGTATACTGCCCAAAAGTGAACCCTGGGGGAGCAACCGGGAAAAGCGTGCGGTATGCCCCGGCGGATTTCGTCGTTCAACCGAAGGGCGTTTAGAAATTCGCCGGTATTTGAGCATACAAGCACGCGAACGACTGCAGAATGAGGCGTTCACGTTGGGCAGTGGCCTCCTCTTTTATTTATCCTTCCCGTGGCAGTTCTTATACTTCTTCCCGCTGCCGCAGGGGCACGGATCGTTGCGTCCGACCTTCTTGCCGTCCTCGCCCTTCTCCGCCTTTGCCTCAGCAGGCACGGACTCATCGCCGTGCGAGGCGCGGGCGTTCATGAGGTGATCCTCGAGCTTCGAGCGTTCGCGTGCGAGCAGCTGCTCGGCGCGGCGCTGTGCCCCCTCGTCCACGACAGGCGCGGGCAGAGCCTCCGCGCTGTCTGCACCCGCCTGTGATGCCGCAGGCTGCGGCGTCATGATGCTCACATGGTACATGAGGGAGGCAATCTGGTCCATGATGGACGCCTCCATCTCCTCGAACATCGTGAGCGCCTCGATCTTGTACTCGACGAGCGGGTTGCGCTGTCCGTATGCGCGCAGGTTGATGCCCTCGCGCAGCATGTCCATGTGGTCGAGGTGGTCCATCCACTTTTGATCGACAACGCGGAGCATGACGACCTTCTCCAGCTCGCGCATATTCTCCTCGCCGAACATGAGCTCGCGCGTGCGGTAGCCCTCCTCGGCGACCTTCTCGAGCTCCTCCTGGATCTCGTCGCGCGCGAGCTGCTCGAGTTCTTCCTTCTTGAGCCGCCCCTTCGGCGCATAGACCTTCTCCGCATCCTCGATGAGAGCATCGAGTTGCCACTCCTCGGGATAGAGCTTCTCGTTGGCGTACTGCGTCATCTCGTCCTTGATGATGTGCTTCACCATTGCGAGGATGTTCTCACGCAGGTTCTCACCAAGCAGGATCTTCTTGCGCTCGCCGTAGATGACCTCGCGCTGCTGGTTCATGACGTCGTCATACTCGAGGACGTGCTTGCGGATGTCGAAGTTGCGCGCCTCGACCTTCTTCTGCGCATGCTCGATCGACCGCGTGATGATCGCGTGCTCGATCGGCTCGTCCTCCTCCATGCCGAGGCGGTCCATGATGCCCGCGATGCGGTCGGAGGCAAAGAGGCGCATGAGATCGTCCTCGAGCGAGAGGAAGAACTTCGACGCGCCGGGGTCGCCCTGACGGCCCGAGCGTCCGCGCAGCTGGTTGTCGATGCGCCGCGACTCGTGCCGCTCCGTGCCGACGATGTAGAGGCCGCCGAGCTCCTCGACGCCCTCGCCAAGCTTGATGTCCGTACCGCGGCCCGCCATGTTCGTCGCGATCGTAACCGCGCCCTTCTGTCCGGCGTTGGCGACGATCTCGGCTTCTTTTTCATGAAATTTTGCGTTCAGCACGACGTGCGGAATGCCGTTTTTCTTGAGGACGCCGGACATCTCCTCGGACTGCGTGATCGAGGTCGTACCGATGAGGATCGGCTGCCCCGTTTCGTGGATCTCCTTGACCGCGCGGCCGACGGCACGGTACTTCGCCGCCTTCGTCTTGTAGATGACGTCCGGCTCGTCGATGCGGACGACCGGCTTGTTCGTCGGGATGACGATGACCGGCAGCTTGTAGATCTTGAGGAACTCGTTCTCCTCTGTCTTTGCCGTGCCCGTCATGCCGGCGAGCTTATCGTACATGCGGAAATAGTTCTGGAACGTAATGCTCGCGAGCGTCTGCGACTCGCGCTGGATCTTGACGCCCTCCTTCGCCTCGATCGCCTGATGCAGGCCGTCCGAGTAGCGGCGGCCCTCCATGAGGCGGCCGGTGAACTCATCGACGATGACGATCTCGTCGCCGCGCACGACATAGTCGCGGTCGCGGTGCATCAGCGCCTTTGCGCGAAGCGCCGCCGTAAAGCAGTGCGACAGCTCAATGTTCTCGGGCGCATAGAGGTTCGTGATGCCGACGATCTTCTCAATTTTGGGAACGGCGCTGTCAGCGGGCGCAACGGTCTTCTGCTTCTCGTCGACCGTGTAGTCCTCGCCCTCTTTCAGATGGCGCACCGCCTCCGCCATGACGCGGTAGTTGTCCGTGGACTTCGTCCCCGGGCCGGAGATGATGAGCGGCGTGCGCGCCTCGTCGATGAGGATGGAGTCCACCTCGTCGACAATGGCGTAATGCAGAGCGCGCTGCACCATCTGTCCCTCGGAGAGTACCATGTTGTCGCGCAGGTAGTCAAAGCCGAACTCGTTGTTCGTGCCGAACGTCACGTCTGCCGCGTACGCCGCCTTGCGCTCGGGAAAGTCCATATTGTGCGCGATGAGGCCGACCGAGAGGCCGAGGTAGCGGTAGAGCTTGCCCATCCACTCGCTGTCGCGGCGCGCGAGGTAGTCGTTGACCGTAACCATGTGGACACCCTGTCCCGCGAGCGCATTGAGGTAGACCGCCGTCGTCGCGACGAGCGTCTTGCCCTCGCCCGTACGCATCTCAGCGATGCGGCCCTCGTGGAGGCAGATGCCGCCGATCAGCTGCACGTCGAAATGGCGCATGCCGAGAACACGCCGCGAGCCCTCGCGCACGACCGCGAACGCCTCGGGCAGGATCTCCTCCATCGTCGCGCCCTCTGCAAGCTGCTCGCGAAATTTCCGTGTATAGCTCGTCAGCTTGTCGTCCGTGAGATTCATCATCGCGGGCTCAAGCGCGTTGATCTGCTCCACAATCGCCGTATAGCGCGCGATCTCTTTGTCATTATTGTCGCCGAGGAATCGTTTTAATATCGAAGATATACCGAACAAGTAGTTTCACACTCCTGTATGATGATAGCGTATTGCCCAAAGGAAACGCTTTTTCAAGGCAATATTCGTTTCATTATAACACAAAGCCCCCGCCTTTGCATAATAAATGTTGACATGACGAAAGCAAAAGACTATAGTACAGGCTTAGGCACAATGACCTAGGAGTCATGACGTGATGTCTTTGCAGGACTATGTCAAAGGCGGGCGCATATTCTCTGCACAAATCAAGCTGACAAGAAAGGACATTGATGATTCCGCGTGGCTGAAACAAAAAAACATCTGGGACTTTTATGCTTGCTGTGCGCGATTTTCTTCCTCGGGAGCAGCGGGCTTGTGATCACGGATCAGGTGGAATCAAATTATGCGCTGACTGCGAAAGAGATGCTTGCCTCCGGTGATTACTTCTCACCGCGCATCTACGGCAATTACTGGTACGACAAGCCGGCATTCTTCTATTGGGAGCTGATGGCTGCCTTTTCCCTCTTCGGCACATCGGATTTTGCAGCGCGCTTTTTTCCGGGACTCTTTGCGAGCATCGGCGTCCTTCTCACCTATGGCTTCGGACGGCAGATCTATAACGCGCGCACCGGCTTCTTCGCCGCGGCCATTCTTGCGACCTCCTTTGCCTATTGGCTGGTCGGAAGGAGCGTGATTACCGACGCGACGCTGTTCGTCTTCCTGAACGGTGCACTCGTTTTTTTCTACTTCGGCTATACACGGAACCGCAGGTTCTACTACCTTGCCTACGTTTCCGCCGGACTCGCCGTGCTGACAAAGGGGCCCGTCGGCATCGTACTGCCGGGCCTCGTCATTCTTGCCTTCCTCCTCGTGCGCCGCGACCTCGGCGAGCTCCTGCGGATGAAACCGCTCGGGATTCTTCTCTTTGCCCTCGTGAGCGGCATCTGGTATGCAGGAATGTATGCGCTGCACGGCATGGATTTCATCGTAGGCTTCTTCGGTGTGCACAACCTTCTGCGCGCGACGGTCGCCGAACACCCCGCTTGGAACGTCTGGTATTTCTACCCTGCCATCTTCCTCATCGGCTTCTTTCCATGGAGTTTTGCCCTCATCATTCCGCTCACCCAAAGGCTGCGCAGAGGGCTCGGCACGCTCGCCCCGCATACCCTCTTCCTGCTGATCTGGGCCCTCACGGTCAACGTGTTCTTCCAGCTGATAGCGACAAAATACGCGACGTATACGCTGCCGGGTCTCATGCCCATCGCGCTCCTCACGGCGCGCCTCCTCCTATCGCATATGCGGCTGCTGCGCAGGACGCTGTCCCTCGCCGTCGTATGCTGCGGGCTGCTCACGATGCTGCTGTACCTGCCGATCGACGCCGCGAACGGCAGGATTTCATATGCACTTCACGTTCCGGGGCAGACGGGCTATCACGCGATCGACCTGTTCTCGGGGAAATGGCAGGCGGACGTGCTGAACCAATATGTAAAGAGCGACGACCTCATTGTCTCCTACGGCGAATATCAAACATCCGTCGTATACTATACGGGGCATATGGTCTACGATCTCATCCCCGCCTCTTCGTACGCAAAACGAACGGGCACAGACATCAACTGGCAGCGCAAATACGTCATGCCCGTTCTCACGTTCGATCAACTGCCGCACGATCGGGACATCTATCTGCTCTGGGACACGCGGCACGACAAAAAGCTCGGCAAGCTCCTGAACCGCAATGAGTGGCAGGTGCTCGCCGAGCAAAAACACGTACGCATCTATCGACGGGCGAAAGATACGCCCGCCGCACTTTCTGGAAATTAACAGCACAATGCCGCCGGACCATGCAGCATCCCCCAAATGATCTAAACCAGGGGATACGGCATGATCCGGCGCTGTTTACTTCCCGCCGCCGAGGAGCTCCTTTGTCAGCCGGCGCAGATAGCTCATGACGAGCCGCACATCGTCGAAGGTCTGACGCCCCTTCTTGGTAACAAGACCGCTGTTGATGAACATGGGGTCGATGAGGGGAATCTGTACGAGATGGTCCCCGGGAAGAACCGACGGGCGCGCGAGGAATGTCGATCCGATGCCCGTACTCACGAGGTTCTTGACCGTATGCAGATAGGGCGAGTAGTGCACGACATTCGGTTTCTCCCCGATGCGCCCATAGGAATCCTGTACGAGGCGGTTGACGAAAAAGCCGCTGTCAAGCATGACGAGGGGCTCCTCCTGCAGTTCCGCGATGCTGAGGCTGTGGCGCTGCGCAAAGGGATGATCGGGGCGCGTAACAAAGGTGCACTCGCAGTCAAAGAGTTTGGAATAGCTGAGCCGTGCGCTGAAATCAGCGGTGTAATTCGTCAGCGCAAGGTCGAGTTTTTCCTCCTCGACCATCTGCAGGGCGCTCACGCCGCCGGTCTCGATGATCTCGAGCTCGATCTCCGGATGTGCACGGCGAAACTCGCCCAAAATATGCGGCAAAAAGACGACGCCGAGCTGGAGGGGCATCGCAATGCGGACCTTCGCATGGCGGTGCGCCATATCGCGAATCTCATTGTCAAGGCGCGTGATCTCCATGAGGATGGAGGATATCTTGCCGAGGAGCTTCGCCCCGTCCGTCGTAACGGTGATCTTGCGCCCTTCGCGGTGGAAGAGATTCAGCCCCGTCTCCGCCTCGAGCGCCTGCATGGCGACGGTCACCGTCGGCTGAGAGACGTGGAGGTGCTCCGCCGCCTTCGTGATGTTCTGCCATTGACAGACCTCATAGAAATACCGCATCTGAACCAGCGTCATCCGATCATCTCCCCTCCGCACACAGGGCGGCTGCC
>ERZ773069.663-NODE-663-length-21846-cov-10.158093_pt1 | contig 21846 bp, 20 predicted proteins | sample MGYA00580619_ERZ773069 | MGnify/ENA primary metagenome ERZ773069 (study PRJEB29015, sample SAMEA2738007) | human oral metagenome | biome: human oral; feature: human-associated habitat; material: dental | place: China | collected 2108 ...
CATGAACAATCCGCAGTCCGCGCGCCAGCTCCTCATTCGTTGGCGGCGAGCAGAGGGCGAGGCGAATAAAGGAATGCTCCGCCTCCCCGCCGACGGCAAAGCGATCCGACGAGAGGACACGCACACCGCGATGCTGCGCCTGTGCCTCGAAATTCGCCCCACCGCATCCCACAGGCAGTGGCATCCATTGGAAGAAGCTGCGTGGATTCCTCGTCTGTGCAGGGAAAATCCCTCGAAAGATGCGATTGCGCTCCTCAGACATCCGACATTTCTCCCTCATTATACGCTCTGCCGCGCCGCTGGCAATCAGCTCTGATGCGATCTCCGCACTCAGCGGCGGAATCGTCATGCTGATGCTGCGCACCGTCCGTCGAAAGAGCTGCCTGAGATGCGCGGGAACAAGCATGTAGGCAACGCGCAGTCCGGGGCAGGTAAGTTTTGACAGGCTGTGCAGATAAACGGACTGCCGCGGGAGAAGCATGGTCATGGGCACAGCGTTCTCGCGTACCGTAAAGCCATAAGCATCGTCCTCAATCAAAAGCATATTGTGCTTACGCAGCACCGCTGCAATCTTCCTGCGCCGTTCCTCAGGCATGATGATGCCAGTCGGATTCGCGCAGGACGGCATAAGATAGACACCCTTGATGTTTATCTGCTGACGCTGCCGTGCGAGCGCATCTGGCAGCATCCCATCCCCATCTCCCTCGATGGGGATGAGGCGTATGTTCAACTGTTTTGCAAGGCCGATGAAATTCGCATACGTATATCCGTCCACCGCAATTCGATCTCCTGCATCAAACAGCGCAGTGAGTACGATTGCAAGTGCACTCTGCGTGCCAGAAGTAAGAAGGAGATTCGCCGGCTCTGCCGCGAGAGAAACCCGTGCAAGCCAGCTGCACGCAGTTCGCGCATGACGATCCTCATCCTGCACACCACTAAGCGCGAAGAGCCGCGCTGCATCCTTGCCGCGCAGGATATCCCGTGCAGTATCCGCAAGAATCTCGTTGAACTCCTCGTATGGATGAATGCTGCCGAGTTCGATGATTGACTTTTCCGTTCCTCCCATCGTATCATGCAGCACGGCATTCGGCGAGACGAACGTCCCGCGCCCAATGACCGCATAGATCAACCCCTTGTCCGTGCAAAGACGAAAAGCGCGTGTCACCGTGCTCAGATTAAGATCCAGAAAGTCGGCGAGTTCCCGCTGCGGCGGAAGTTTTGTATGCGGCAGCAGCCGTCCGCTGAGGATGTCGTATTCGAGCTGAGCAGCAAGTGCACGATAGAACGGAGGATGGAGCTCCGCGCGTGCGGGACACCACGTCATAGGATAATTATCGAACGAATTGATGGGCATAGGACATCTCCTACAACATTGTCATACATACAATTTTACTGTTGAAATCATACAATAGGCGGTCTAACATAATAATTGTATGTATTATATCACAGGAGAGATGACCATGGATAGGAAAAACAGCATTGCTTCAACGAGCGCAACGGTATCCGTCTCACTTTATATTCTGCCCTTTATCCTGGTCGGCTCGTTTCTGTCCATCTTTGACCAGTTCGTTATCAATGTCGCCGCCCCCGCCATCATTTCCTCATTACATCCGTCGGCTGCAGAATTCGAGGGCATTATGAGCGGTTATGCACTCGTCTACGGCGTAGGCCTGATTGTCGGCGGCCACCTCGGCGACCGTTTCGGACGGCGGCGTATCTACCGTCTCGGGCTTTTTCTTTTTGCCGCGACCTCAGCACTCTGCGGCGTTGCTCAGACGGCACAACAACTTGTTGTCGCACGTCTTCTGCAAGGGCTTTCGGGCGCGGTCATGGTGCCGCAGGTACTCGCTCTGATTCGTGTCTCATACGAAGAGAATGCACGTGTGCAGGCACTATCCGCATTCGGCGTGTCCATCGGACTCGGGCAGATCATGGGGCAGGTACTCGGCGGCTGGATTCCTGCATGGGATTTTCTTGGACTCGGTTGGCGCATGATTTTCCTTGTCAACATGCCGATCTGCCTGATCGCCGCCATTGGCTGCAGGTCGCTGCCACCGAATCCAAACGCTGCACACGAGACATACCAAAAGCATCTCGGAAATCCTCTTCGACTCTTTCGTTATCGTGGCTATATGGTCGGAATTCTTCTCAATGTATGCCTGTACGCCGCCATTGTGCCCTTCTTTGTCATTCTCGGCCTCTATCTGCAAAACATCTGTGAACTCTCGCCGCAGATGGCGGGACTTGTCTTTATGGCGGTCGGCACGGGATTCGTCCTCGCCTCCTCCGCAGGTCCTATGCTCATGCGGAGATACTCGCCGTCGCACGTGTTGATCTGTGGAACGCTCTGCACGGGCACGGGCATCCTCGCCGTGTTGCTCGGCACAATCACGGGACTGTCCACTGCAATTCCCTTTGTCCTCCTCGCGTTGTTTGTCCTCGGGATCGGCAACGGCACAGTGATTCCCATTTCGACAGGTATTGTTCTGCGCTATCTGCCGATGGCGGATGCGGGCGTTGGTGGTGCCGTCCTGACGACGGGTCAGCAGCTTGCAGGTGCGCTCGGAATTGTATTTGCAGGCGAGTTTCTCATGGGAGACGGCGCATCCCTTGCCTCGCCCGCCACCTATGTGGACGGCCTCACCCTTCAAGTGTGCGCCGCATCGGCTGCGCTTTGCTGCGCTGTTTGTCTCAGCCGTACTCCTGCCTCCACGCAAAATACGCAGAGATATATGTAACGTTCAACTCGAAAATCAACGTATTTTTGTCAATCTTACGGGCAATTTCAGCACGTTGAGATAACTGAAAAAGCCCGCCATCTCTTGGATAGCGGGCTTTTGTAACTTTCTATTCGGTTCTTGCTGCTTAACGCTTCGAGAACTGAGAGGCCTTGCGAGCTTTTTTGAGACCGTACTTGCGGCGCTCCTTCTCGCGCGGATCGCGCGTGACGAATCCAGCCTTTTTCAGCGCCGGGCGAAGCTCTCCATCGAGCTCCATCAGGGCGCGCGTGATGCCGTGACGAATCGCACCTGCCTGGCCCGAGGCGCCACCACCCTTGACGTTAGCAATGACATCGTACTTGTCCACCGTATCGGTGAGGTTCAACGGCTGACGAACGATGAGCTCAAGCGTCTTGAGACCGAAATACTCTTCCATATCGCGGCCGTTGATCGTGACCTTGCCGTCACCGGGAACCAAGCGAACGCGAGCGACCGAGGTCTTTCTGCGACCCGTGCCGTAATAGCTGACTAATGCCATGGATTAAAGCTCCTCCTTCCAGAAATCAACGGATGTCGAACGCGAGCACTTCGGGCTTCTGCGCTGCGTGGGGGTGTTCCGAACCAGCATAGACATTGAGTTTGCGGTACATCTGTGCACCGAGACGATTTTTCGGCAACATGCCGCGCACCGCTTTCTCAATGACCTTCTCCGGAGCTTTCTCCATGAGCTTTCCTGCCGCTGTGAACGTCGTGCCACCCGGATATCCGGAATGACGGAAATACATCTTATCCGTGAGTTTCTTGCCTGTAAAGACCGCCTTCTCCGCGTTGATCACAATGACGAAATCACCTGTATCAACATGCGGCGTGAAGGTCGGCTTGTTCTTGCCGCGAAGCACCTTGGCGACTTCCGCCGCCAAGCGACCTACCGTCTGGCCGGCAGCGTCGACAACATACCACTTGCGTTCGATATTCGCTGCATTCGCCATAAATGTCGTCTTCATGCGAATCCTCCCTCAACCTATTGTAATGCATTATTTTCATAGATGATGGCCCGCTGGCGCTCCGGGGCTAATGGATGCGCTTGCTACGACTCATACAGAAATATTCTATTCAAAAGGGCACAGCTTGTCAAGCATTTTTTCTTGCCGCTGCTCTGCTTGGCAGATTGCAAGTTTAATTGTCGCATCGTTCTGCCAAACTTTGGTAGCTTATGCAGCCGCAAACGACAAAGGCGCCTTCCCTCCAAACCCTTTAGGAATCACTGAATTTATCAAATTCCCTTAAATACCATCAAATTCAAAGGCGTTCTCATAATGGCGTACCGCATAAGATTCGTCCATCGCGAGGATTTCTATGACATCAAATCGACAGGCTCTTTCCATAAATCCATGTTTTTGCATATACAAAAAGGCTGTACGAAAAATACGCCGCTGTTTCGTGCGTCCTACGGCCTGAGCCGGCGTGCCGAAGCGCGTCGGATGGCGCGTCTTGACCTCGATGAAGAGCAATGTCCCATCTTCCTCAGCAATGATGTCGATCTCACCCGTCTTCATGCGAAATTGCCGTTCTAATATGCGGCAGCCACGCTTTTCCAGATACAGCGCCGCCGCTTCCTCACCTCGGTCGCCAAGTCTCTTCGTTGTCACCGCGGCAACTCCGGCTTCTGATGGCGTTTGTCGATGCGATAGACATAGGCAAGAACCTCAGCTACTACACGGTAAAGTTCTGGCGGAATCTCTCGGTCGAGTTCCAAGGCCATCAGCATGTTGACAAGCGATTTGTTCTGGTAGACAGGAATCGCGTTTTTCTGTGCCGCTGCGAGGATGTTTTCCGCGACGAAACCACGTCCTTTCGCCACAACTTTCGGAGCTTGCTGCTTTTCTGGCTCATAGCGCAAAGCCACAGCTCTTTGATTGGCAACGTCTCGCTCTTCCAGCGGCAAATCTTTATTTTCCATATTCGTGTCCATCATTCTTTACTACCCGCTATACTGACTTTGAGATCGGTCAGTTCCAACGCCATCGTACGAAATGATTCCTTGAACTCAGGAATATATGACTTGAACTCTTCCACGGCAGACGCCTCCGAGAAAAGCACGCGCATGTTGAGGCTCTTCGCGTCGTACACCTGGCAAGTCAGCTCTACGGCGCCAATATGGTCTGTAAGCACGCAGAGTCTGAGCCACGTTTCCTTGTGCATGCTCCCATCCTCGGGCGAATACTTCTCCTCGTTATAGACATTGGCATACGCGGGGAAACTCTGTTTTTCGCCTTCCCCCATATACAATGGCAACATGAAATTCAGTGACCGATGCACATTGCCCTTGCCATCCGTCTGAAAAAGACTGCCGCCTTCCATAGAACGCTTCATCGAAGCGGCAAATTCCGCGACATCCTTACCCGCTCGCTTGAGCTGCTGCTCCTTCATGTCCTTCACCGCCGTCATATCGCAGAGCTGCATAAATGCCCAGAGACGCGGCAGATCGCCGAGATTCTTCTGCACGGCAGCCTGATTGACGGCAGCAGGAACATTATTCTGACTGAGGCGCAGGAGAAGCTGCAGCTGCTTCGCTTCCTTGTCCGGCAAGAGTTTTTGCCCGTTGTTGATAAAGTCGCGCAGCAAGGCAGCATCCTTCTCTGTAAGCGGCATATTCTTCAGCATGAATGACGCTGTCTCCTTCAGACTCTGCATGAGCTGAGGCGTATTCTGCATCACGGGCATCTGACGCGCAGAAGCTTTCGCCTCTCCCTGCGTATTGCTCGGTGAGTTAGTCGATGGACCAGCAGGATTCCGCCCCTGCAGCAGAGACTTTTCCTGCACTGTATTCTGTTTGGTGCCTTCCTGTCTTGTCGACTGCGGATTCACACTCTGTTCATCCTGACGCGATACCGCTGATTCCGTCGACTTTCCCTCTTGCTGCGCACCACGCAGCATTTGCTCACTCGACTGTCCTTTGCCCTCGGCAGCATTTCCCTGTCCGAGGGCTTTTTGCTGCTGTGCTCCGCTTTGCTCCTGAGACGTCTTCGTCTGCCCCTTGCCCTCGGTAGTCTCTGCCTGCCCTGAAACCTTCTGCTGCTGTGTTGTTTCCGAAGCGCCATCCTCAGCGTCTGGCAACAAGTCAGGTTCCATTCCCTCGGCATTCTGCTGCACAATGGCGTCATTCCGTTGGGGCTGTTGCGTCGCCGCTTTTCTCAACGCCGCCTCCTTCCCAAGTACCGCTTCACCTTCCTTCTGCGCAGCGTTCGTCTCCTCATTGGCGGCTTCCGACATCTGCCTTGCCGCCTCTTGCCGCACTTCCTTCGCACCGCCTTCACTCATATCGCGCATCGGTGGATTCGCACTGGTCTCAGCATCCGCGTCGCCTTCGGGCATCGTCTGCCCCGACTCCTGCATGATCGGCGACACACTCTCCTCTCCGGGCCGCGGCATGAAATATTGCACAAGAGACTTCAGAAAGTCAAAAGAACTTGTCTCGCTCGCACCCTGCTGCGGCTGCGTCTGTGCCAAAACCGTCAATGCCTGCTGCAAGGCTGCCGGCAAATCCTCCAGCGCCTTGGCGTCAAGCAGTTGGAAGGACAGCTTATTCAAGAGGGCTGGCTCCAAGGAGTTTCCACCCTCCTGCGCCGTCAGAAGCGATTTCAGATTTCGCAGCAACGTCTGCATGCTCTCACTGAAATCGCTGACCTGCACGCCCTTTTCCGCGAGTGCACCCAGCTGTGTGAGCATGCGCGAAAGCGTGCCCAACTGCTCCAAGGAAAAACGCTGGCTCTCCGTCGTACTGCCCAATCCCTCTTCCAAGGTCGCACTTAACGAAAAAGCGCTTTCCATGACATTACGAATCACCTTCTGCAGGTGATCGGGCAGAACCTCCACCGAATCCTCCTGTCCTTGGGAAATCCTCCCGAGGACGGATGACAAATCCGCAATGGAATTTCGTATAGAGACATTCGTCTCCTTTGCAAAAGGGGAGGAAGAAGCGCCGTCCCCTCGCCGCGTTACGGCATCTGTCGATCCTGTCGTCTGAGGCCGCTGTATTCGCTGCAAAGACCCCGCAGCATTGGCGGCATTTGCTTCCATTGCCATGAAACGAATCCTCCGTGTAATCTTCTAAGGAACACCTGCTAAAATGAAATCCATCCGTTTGATGCCGGCCTCATCAACGCGTCCTTGCCTCAAGGGTTCACCGCCATCGAAAGAACCGGCTCGAAGGATCTTCGATGAATGGGACAAGGCCCATACTTCCGTAAAGCCGCCAAATGCTCCGCCGTCCCATAGCCCTTGTGCCTTTTGAAACCATACTGCGGATATTCCTCGTCATATTTCAGCATCAGGCGATCCCTCGTAACTTTGGCCGCGATCGATGCCGCCGCAATCGACGCCGACTTTGCATCCCCGTGGACAATGGGAGAAGACGTCATAGAAAGCTTCAACGGCACGGCATCGAGCAAGACATGCTGCGGCTGCGGCCGCAAGGCGGAAACAGCTTCGTACATCCCCTGCTTCGTCGCTTGATAGATATTCTTTTCGTCGATGATTTTCTCTGAAATGCTCACGATTTCCACAGCGACAGCGCTTTCCATAATGGCAGAAAAAAGTTCCTCGCGCACGGCTGGAGATAATTTCTTCGAATCATTCAAATGTGGCAGAAAAAGACCCAGCGGCAAGATGACTGCGGCGACTACAACTGGTCCCGCCAAAGGGCCACGACCGGCTTCATCGACGCCTGCCACAAGCAGACAGCCCTTCTCACGTGCCAAAAATTCGTAATGGTACAGTGCTTCGACGCGGGCGCGCTCCTGCGCATCTCGCTCCCATCGACGCACCAATCGCTGCACACCTGTGCGGGAATCCGACAGGCACTGCCGCTGCAGCTCCTCAGTCCACTTCCCTGCGCGATAAAGGCACTCCAGTTCTCTTATCGTCATTTCTTCCCCATCCATTAACCGCCGTCCACTTCCTCCGATGGTTCCGTCGGGGGCACGTCCAAGCTGATCTTGCCAAACTTCCCCATGCGGAATTCCGTCAGAAGGATATGCTGCACCTTCTCGAAATCGATGCGTCCGCCCTTCAAAAGGCAGCCACGCTTGCGTCCAATCGCCTCCATCAGTTCCTCCGTAGTCTCTGGAAGCGCCTCCTTGAACTTGAAACGCTCCTGCAAGCGTTCCGGATGATCGCGCCGCAAAGCCGCAAGGAGCAAGTGCGCCACATTCTCCAAATCGTAGATCTCATCGTTGACCGCGCCGGTAAACGCCAACTTAAGTCCAACCGCGCGGTCTTCAAACTTCGGCCAAAGAATCCCCGGAGTATCCAAGAGATCAACGTCCGCTCCGATGCGGATCCACTGCTTCGCGCGCGTGACGCCTGGCTTGTCCGCCGTCTTCGCCTTCGCCGCGCCTGCCAAGCGGTTGATCAGGGACGACTTTCCGACGTTCGGTATGCCAAGGATCATCACACGCGCCTTGCGTGCTGCAACACCTTTCGATACCAACCTTTCCGTACGATGTTTCGCAGCCTTCTCAATGAGCGCCAACAGTTCCCGCATGCCCTTCCCCGTCACAGAATCGAGCGCGACAGCCGGAAGCTTCTGTGCACGAAAATATTCCAGCCAACACTTCGTCATCTTCTCGTCCGCCAGATCCCTCTTGTTGAGCGCCACGACGCGCGGCTTGTCGCCGACGATCTCCCGCAGCATGGGATTCGCGCTCGCCGCTGGAATCCGCGCGTCAAGCAGTTCGACAACGACATCTACAAGCTTCAAATTCTCCTCCACCAGTTCCCGTGCTTTCTTCATGTGGCCCGGATACCATTGGATGATGGGTATATCTCTCGCTACATCATTTTTTATCATTATACATATTCCCTTCGACCCTTGATTTTACTGAGTTCTTGCATCATGCGCCTAGGTATAAAACAAAGAAATCACGATTTATCGCTATCCATGTCCGTATTTTGGAGTGCAGTCAATTCGATTTGAAGCCTTTTCTTTACAGCAAATCTTTCCTGATAAGTTTCGTGAGCGTTTCCACATGCGATGTTTGCGGAAACATATCGACCGGCTGTATTTCCTTCGCCATATATCCCAATGTCGCCAAGAATGCCATGTCCCTTGCCAGAGTTGCGGGATTGCAAGATACATAAACGATTCGGTCAGGATGCATAGCGGCGAAGGTTTTCAAAACGGTTTCCGTACAGCCAGCGCGCGGCGGGTCGACGACGATGACATTGGGATGAACGTTTTCGTGATAGAGGCGCGGCATGAGCTTTGTGGCGTCGCCGACGAGGAACACCGTATTTTTTATGCGATTGTCACGCGCATTTTTCTTCGCATCATCGATCGCGGGCTTGACGATCTCGATGCCATAAACACGATGCGCCTTTTGCGCGAGGAAGAGCGTGATCGTACCTGTGCCGCAGTAGGCGTCGATGACGGTTTCCATTCCATTGAGATCTGCATATTCGAGAGCCTTCTCATAAAGAACGGCGGCCTGCTCCGTATTGACTTGGAAAAACGACCGTGCTGAGATGGAGAAGTGCAGTTTGCCGATGCGGTCAGGGATCGTCGGCTTGCCCCAGAGAAGTTTTGTCTCGCGCCCCAATATGACATTATTGCGGTACGTCTGAATATTTTGCTGCACGCTCCTGAGGTTTGGCACGCGCTCCTTAAGAAACCGTATGATTTCTTTCGCCTTAGGCAAATCCTTCGTCGCTGTGACGAGCACGACCATCGCTTCGCCGTTTTCCCCGATACGGCCGACGACGTGGCGCAGGACGCCTGTGTGACGATCTTCATCATAGATGGGAATACGCAGACGCTCGACGACCTCGCGCATGACGTTGACGATGGTATTGTTACCTTCCTTTTGAATCCGACAGTCCCTCGTATCGATAATGTCATGCGAGCCTTTGGCAAAGCAGCCGATGACCGTCTTCCCCCGCTTCCTTCCTACGGGAAACTGCATCTTGTTGCGATAGAACCACGGCTCTTTCGCACCTAAAACGGGCAGCACCTCGATGCCGGAAAGCCTTCCGATGCGCTCGACGGCATCGACGACCTGCTGACGCTTCCAGTGCAACTGCCCCTCATACGACAGGTGCTGAAGCTGACAGCCACCGCAAAAGTCGTAAATCGGACAGGCGGGGGAAATGCGCCGAGGACTTTTCTCCAAGATTTCCACGAGTTTTCCGCGCGCATACGTTTTCTTAACCTCGTCGATACGCACGAGCACGCGCTCGCCAGGCAAAGCGCCGGGCACAAATACAGTGAAATCGGCGACACGCCCCACGCCCTCGCCGCTCGCGCCAAGGGTCTTGATTGTGATTTCATATTTTTCGCCCTGTTGCACGGGAATTTCTTTTCTCATTGCTTCTCTTTCCTTCAATCGTCCGATAGCTATTCAAAACTCCACTTTTTCCAAGAGCTCCAACGGTGCTTTGAGCAAGACCTTCGCGCCGCTTTTCACAAGTTCCTCTTCGGGACGGAATCCCCAGAGGACACCGACAGGCAAAAATCCCGCGTGCACAGCGGTTTCCATGTCAACCGAGGTGTCGCCCAAATAAGCCACCTCATCAGGCTTCACGCCAAGGTGTGAAGCGATTTCCAATGGGGTCGCAGGATTGGGCTTCTTCGGAAAACCCGGGCGATCGCCGAGCACTTCTTCAAAGGTACCAGGTGCAAAAAGAATCTTCACGATGGTCAACGCCGCATCATTATGCTTGTTCGTGCAGACTGCCAAGGGAATGCCACGACTCTTCAATTCTGCCAGAAGTTCCCGTACGCCATTGTAGGGACGCGTTTTTTCCAGAAGGCGCTCCTTGTAGATCGCCTTGTATTTCACGAGCGCTTCCTCAACAAATTCGGCGGACGCCGCCTTATCCCTCGGCAAGGTACGCTCCATGAGCTTTTTCGAGCCATTACCGACGAAATAACGGTACTTTTCCACCTCATGTGTCGGAAAGCCGTAACTTTCCAGCATGAGATTCACGCTGTCCGAAAGATCAGCCAAGGAATCAACAAGGGTACCGTCTAAATCAAAGATCACAGCTTTATATTGCATAGGTATCACCTTTCTGCTATTGTCGAACTATTGCTCTTTTTTTATTCGCGAAAAGCTTCTTTTTCCCTGCATGAATACGCGGTTGATCGAAAACACACACCAAAGTCCATCGCACTGCTTTTAAAAACGAAGTGCGATTCAAAAATTCCAAAACATGAACTTTTTTCCTATAAACAATAGACGAATAGTGAGATTTCATGTATAATAACATCATATAGTAAAGGGAGCTCTGATAAACGAAGTCTGTCAGATCGGTGAAGATTTGTCGATGCAGAGCAGGCAGAAAAGATGCATCCAGATGGCTGTACTAAATTTATCAGCAATTCCCAAAAACGCTACAAAGGAGTTGGGAAGAATCATGAACTCCGTTTTGGAATGGCTTGATGAATTCTGTGAAAAAAGCGAACTTTCTGCGGCTTTTTTGAAAAAGATCGTCGATACGGAAGAATCTGACGAAGGCATCCACTCGCTCTTTCAGTATATGGGCGATATCTTTGCATTGCATCGTATCATGATTATCGAACCCTTGGATGAGCGCTCTACGCCCGCCTACACTTGGAGTTCAAATGATATGGAACCATACAGGCAGCCTGAGGGCGACCTCGTGCGCGCTGCTGTCGCCTTGACGTATGATCAATTGATGAACGGCAAGTGCATTCTCTATAAGGATACGCAGACGATTGCTGCTAAACACCCTCTTGCCAGCCAGTGCTTCACCTCGCTCGGTCTTTACTCCCTATCCGCTGTCCCCCTCTTCAAGGATGGCGAACCATCAGGCATCATCATCTCCGATGTTCCTGATTGGGAAAAAGTTCGTGATCTCACAGCAGCGTTGTACCTTGTCGGGCGCTTTGCAATGCGCATCATCCGCATGAGGGATCTCTTGCGCAGCACGGGCGGCGTTGCTGCAGAAATCGATGCCGATGCCGACAAGGGAGCTCTCTCCACCTTCCTTCGAGAGAATCGCTTCGACTTCCCAAGTTTCCTCGATTCCATTGAACTCGCCGACCAATACATCTACTTCGGCGACATGCAATCGAACCTATTCTACATCAACGACCAGATGCGCGAAACTTTTGCTTTCAAGAGCAACGTTGTCAAGAACTTTCTCAAAAAATGGGAAAGTCGAATCCATCGTCCCAATGATCTCGCCACATACAGAGCGGACATTGCCGACATCATCAAAAGCAAGCGCGATACCCATGATCTGCGCTACCGTGTGACCGATCATAAAGGAAACGAGTTCTGGATTCGTTGTTGCGGCATCCTCAAATGGGATTCGACACGCGAGAACCCCCTATTCTTCTCCGGCAGCATCTCGCGCCTCGCACTCGATTTTGTCGTTGATCCCATCACAGGATTTGCACGCGAGAAAGGCGCGGAAATCAAATTGCAGGAACTGCAGAAGGAATATCCTTCCCTTTCCTTCATCGGCTTCCGCTTGAACAACTTCCGCGAAATCAACGAGATGCACGGCCGAAGCCATTCCGACGCACTTCTCAAGGACATCGCAGCCGGACTCACGAACCGCTTCCGCGACGGTCTTCTGATCTACCGCCTCGACGGTCTGCGCTTCCTCGCAATTCTTTCACCCAACATCACTGAAGATCCGAGGACGATACTCGACTTCATCAGTCTGACGGTGAGGAATCTCTATGCCATCTACGGTCTTGCTGTACAAACGCCCTCTTCTCTCGCCTTGATGGAGGGCATACCGAGCGATACGGCATGTGATGAGATCATCGCCAACATGCTAAGCCTCTTGGATCTCGCAAAAGAATCCCCCGATGAGCCTTATGTTCTTTTCTCCTCAAAGAATCTCGAAACGCGCAAAAACCTCAGCCGCTTCCTGCTCGCCATCAATGAGGATGTCGAGCACGGTTGCGCCAACTTCCGCACGGTCATCCAGCCAACAGTCACCACCGACGGTTTCGGCATCGTCAGCGGCGAACTTCTGTGCCGCTGGTCCCACGAGGGCACGAACATCTCGCCCGCCGTATTCATTCCCATCTTGGAGCGCACTCAACAAATCCGCGCTGTCGGACGCTGGATCTTCGAACAGGCAGTCATCCATGCCAAGCGCATACGCCGCACGAATCCGAACTTCTCCCTGAACTTCAACGTCAGTTATCATCAAGTGCTCGACCCCGACTTCCTGCCCTTCATGCGTCAGACCCTTGTCCGTCACGAAATGGACGGCAAAAATCTCGTCGCAGAACTCACGGAAACGAACTACAACGAAAGCCCCGCCACTTTACAGACCTTCATTGAAGCGTGCCGCGACCTCGGCATTCGTCTCGCGCTCGACGACTTTGGCACGGGATATTCCTCCTTGGAACTTCTCTTGAAGCACCCGTCCGACATCGTAAAGCTCGATCGCAGCTTGATGAAAGAAATGGCATATTCTAAAAACAGCAGCGACTTCATATCAAGCATCGTCTACTCTTGTCATAAGTTTGGCAAAAAGGTCTGCGTCGAAGGCGTCGAGACAGATCAGGAACTTCAGACCGTTCTCGAAGCGGGCTGCGACTACATCCAAGGCTTCTACTTCCACCGGCCGATGGAGATTTCTGATTTCTTTGCTCTGTTGGAAAAGAAAAAGAAGTAGAATGCCCATGAATGAACAGAGGGACTCGCCCCTACACGTCGATCACTGAAGCCAATGTACAAGCACGAAAAGGGGACGCCTGCGGTACGAATGCCGCAGGCGTCCTCTTCTTTATTTCAACGGCTCTGCCGCTTTTCCTCTGGTGGAGACGAGGAGAATCGAACTCCTGTCCGAAAGCATTGTTTCATCGGCTTCTCCGAGCGCAGTCTGTGTTTTTATTTAAGAATCCAGACGCCCGCAGACAGGCTTCCGTCATCCGATTCCGCAAAAATTTCCCTTTTGAGCCTGCGAAAATCAACTCTCAGGTATCCCGCAGTTGTCCTCTTATCCGCTCAGGCGGGAGCCAAGCGGACAGAGGCTGGCGTCAAGCCGCCAGAGCGTAGTCTTCGTTTGCTTTTATGTTTAAATAAAAGTTTCACCTTGCTGACGGGATGGTGAACCCCCGGCTCGCTGCCCATGCACCATCTACCCTCGTCGAAACCTTTACGTCCCCGTTGGCATGCACATGAAGCACTCGCTGAAAAGACTTTCAAAAGCCCGTTCAGCTTGGATGTATAGTATACTGCCTTTGAAGAAATTTTGCAACAAGTATTTTTGCATGGCTCACATCGTCATGATCGGATCGACGTCGATGAGCACATCGTTCCTCTTATCCAGTCCCTCGCCGCGCAGGAACTCCCTCACGGCGGCGAGATCCGCCGTCTTGATGAGAAGCACGAAGCGATGGATGCCGCGAAACTGGGCGATCAGGGCGGGCGCAGGACCGATGATCTGCTGCCCTTCCCTGCCTGCGAAGGCAGCGAGGAAGTTTTCCTGAATGCGGCACGCTTCCTGACGCGCCGCCTCCTCTTCCCCATGCTGCACGATGAGCTTGACGAGGCGGCTGAACGGCGGGTAAAAGAGCTGCTCGCGTATGGCAATCTCCTCGCGATAAAAGGCCTCGTAATCCTGCTTGAGCGCCGCCTGCACCGCATAGTGCTCGGGGCTGTAGCACTGCACGACGACTTGTCCCGCAGCCTCGCCCCTGCCTGCGCGGCCCGCCGTCTGCGTGATGAGCATGAAGCAGCGCTCCGCCGCGCGGAAATCGGGCACATTGAGGCTCGCATCGGCGCTGAGGATGCCGACCGCCGTAACGCCCGGGATGTCATGCCCCTTGGCGACCATCTGCGTGCCGAGCAGGATGTCGTACCTCTTCTCGCGAAACGCTGTGAGGATTTCTTGGTGCGCGAGCTTTCGCGCCGTCGTATCCCTGTCCATGCGCACGACGCGTGCTGTCGGCACGAGCGCCTTGAGTTCCGCTTCCAGCTTTTCCGTGCCCGAGCCAAAGTATTTGATGTAGGGACTCGAACATTCGGGGCACAGGAGCGGCACGGCCTGCTCGATGTCACAGTGATGGCACAGGAGCCTGCCGCTGCGATGATAGACGAGCGGCAGCGAGCAGGAAGGACATTTGACGACGGCGCCGCACGAGCGGCACATGACGAAGGTCGAGAAGCCGCGACGGTTCAGCATAAGGATCATCTGCTCCTTCTTCGCCATCGTTTCCTCGATGAGCTGACGCAGAGGCGCGGAGATGATCGTGCGATTGCCGCGATGCAGTTCCTCGCGCATGTCTACACATTCGACATGCGCGAGCGGTCTCGCACCGATGCGCTCCGGCATCGAAAGCAGCGTAAACTCGCCGCAGCGCGCGCGGTACGAAGTCTCAAGAGACGGCGTGGCGCTGCCCAAAAGCAGTACGGCGTGATGCAGCTTCGCCATGACCTCGGCGATAGGGCGCGCATGGTAGCGCGGCGCCTCGTCCTGCTTGTAGGACATATCCTGCTCCTCGTCGAGGATGATGAGTCCGACGTCCTCGATGGGTGTGAAGAGCGCCGAGCGTGCACCGATGACGATGCCCGCCTCCCCGCGCCGCACGCGGAAGATCGCGTCGTTTCGCTCGGCAAGGGAAAGCTGGCTGTGCATGACGACGATGTCCTCGGGAAAAGATCCCTTGAAGGCGAGGACGATCTGGCTCGTCAGGGCGATTTCGGGCACGAGCACGATGACCCTGCGCCCTTCCCTGCGCGCGGCCGCCGCCGTCTCGATATAGACCTGCGTCTTGCCGCTTCCCGTCACGCCCTGCAAGAGGAAGCCGCGATGCTCGCGCCGCCCAATGTAAGGAAGCACGGCATCGACCGCCGCTCTCTGCTCTGCCGTCAGGTCGACCATCGCCCCGACGCCCGTCACATCTCCGTAGCTGTCGCGCAGAACGCGCCGCTTCTCGCTCTTCACATCGCCCGCTTCGAGTACCGCGCGAAGGACAGCGGCGGAAAATCCTGCCTCGCGCAGAGCGGCATCCGTCTTTTCCCCCTCTGCGGCAAGAAGCTCCAACAGACGCTTCTGTGCACGCCGCCTTCGATAGCGGGAGAGCACAGCCTCATCGAGCGGACGCGCGAGCGACAGGATATTCTCATAACGCGCCTTGTCGCGCTGCTGCGCCCGATAGAGCTTTCGCACATATTTCTGCTGCACGAGCTTTTCCAAGAGGCCGGGAATCTCGGCGGCAAGCGCAGGAAGCGCCTTGCGAAGTGCAGAAAGCCGCATGACGCCATTTTCACGGAGAGAACGGAAAACCTGCTGCGCCGCTCCCGTCAAAGGCGGCTCTTCCCCCTCTTTTGCCTCATACTCGACCTCGATCTTCAAGCCGCTCTTGCCCGGCATGAAGAGCCGCATCGCCTCAGCGGGCGAGCACAGGTAGAAGTCCGCGATCCGACGTGCTGTTTCCAGCATCTCGGACGTAAACCATGCCTCTTCGTCGACAACAGAGATGATCGGCTTCAGCTCGTAGCCTGTCCGTTCCCCTTCGTCCTCCCGGACAGAGACGACGAAACCCTCGACCCTGCGCCCGCCGAAAGGCACGAATACGCGCCAGCCCGCCGCAAGGAAAGACATCTCGTCGGGCACAGCATAGCTGTACGCCTTCGCTATGCTCTTCACGGGAATATTGACAAAGACTTCCGCCCTTCGCAAAATTGCTCTCCTCCCACAAGAAAAAAGGCTTCCAGCGCGAATCTTTCACGCCGAAAGCCTGCCTTTCCGATGCTCTGCCGCCATCATGCTGCAAAAACAGCAAACGCTTCTCAATCCATGATGAAGATCTCGATGGTCTTGCGGCCGAACTGAATCGCTTCTTCTGCCGTCTCAAAAGCGATGTCGATCGTATTGCCGCGAATCGCCGAACCGATGTCCTCAGCCACCGCTTCGCCGTATCCCGGAATAAAGACGCGCGTGCCCATCGGTATGACCGCAGGATCGACAGCGATCACACCCTTTCTCACCAAGGTTCCGCTTGCCGTATGACTTGAAAGGCCTGGATCGAAACGGCTGTACGCTGACGCCGACACAAGCAGCGAACGACCGCCGCCGCGGCTCACAGGAGTCTCGATGACAGGCGGCTCCTCACCGCCCGAGAGCGCCCTGTACGTCATCTGTCCGCAGATGCCGTCGGCATCCAAGCCATTCTCCTGCTGGAACTTCGTGATGGCAGTCACCGTCTTCTTGCCGCATACACCGTCATCTTCTCCATCCGCAAGATAGCCGCGCCCGATCAGCAGCTTCTGCACGGCACGAACGCTGTCGCCCCGCATGCCTTCCTTGACAAGAAAACTGCTGGCAAAGGCTGCAGCACTCGACAAGAGCAGGCAAATGCAAAGGATGGACGAAAAAATCACCATTTTTCTCAATAGACGCCACCTCACAGAAAAGCTGATTTTCCTACGAGGACTATTATAGCAAAGAAACGATACTCCGTCAAAGCTTTCCTTTAGCCCTGACTAATCTTTCTCACAATTCTCTTCCTGTGCCATAAGATTCGCCAAATAGGCTTTCTCCCGCTCCGTCAGCTGCACGCCCTTCAAAAGCTCGGGTCGCCTCTCGCGCGTGATGCGCAGCGATTCCTCGCGACGCCAGGCGCGAATCTTCGCATGATCGCCGGACAGAAGAACCTCGGGCACTTCCATTCCCTCGAAGATGCGCGGCCTTGTGTACTGCGGGAACTCCAAGAGGCCATCGTAGAAAGAATCCGTCGGCGCAGACTCCTCCGAACCGAGGACGCCCGGGATCATGCGTGCCACGGCGTCGACGACGACCATCGCGGGCAGTTCGCCGCCCGTCAGCACGAAATCGCCGATGGAGATCGCCTCATCCGCCAGATGCGCATGGATGCGTGCATCGAATCCCTCGTAATGCCCCGAGAGGAAGATCAGCTGCTCCTCTTTCGCCAGTTCCTTCGCCTTCGCCTGGGTGAACGTCTCGCCGCTCGGGCACAGGAGCACGATGCGCCGGCTCTTCGCCGCGCTGTTCGCCACGATCGAGCGCACGGCGCGAAACATCGGTTCAGGCTTCAAGACCATGCCGCTGCCGCCGCCGAAGGGCGAATCATCGACCTGCCTGTGCTTGTCAAAGGCGAAGTCCCGCAGCTGCGTCAGACGTATGTCGAGCAGCCCCTTCTCCCTAGCGCGCTTGATGATGCTCTCACCGAACACCGCTTCAAACATCGCGGGAAAGAGCGTCACGATGTCAATCCGCACGGTCTTCCAACTCTTCCTGCAAGTCGACACGCAAAAATCCTCCGGCGATGTCGATCTCGCGCACGACCTTCTTCAGTGCCGGCACGAGCAATTCCGCGCCGTCGGGCTTCTTCACCACATAGACGTCATTGCTGCCCGTCTTGAGGACATTCGTGACCTCCCCGAGCCTTTCCCCTGCCATATCGAGCACTGCGAGTCCTATGATGTCGAACGTGTAGAACTCGCCCTCAGCGAGCGGCGCGGCATCTTCCCGCGCGACGCGCAGAAGCTCGCCCGTCAATTTTGCCGCCGCCTCGCGCGACGTGCATTCAGCGAGCGTCAGCAGCACGAACTGGCGATGGTAGTGAACGTGCTCGACGTGGAAAACGCGCTCGCCGATGAAGACCTCGCGCAGGGACTCGAAGCGCTCGGGAAAATCCGTCAGCGGTATCACGCGCACTTCGCCCCGAAGGCCGTGCGGCGCACCCGCCTTGCCTATGACGACGCGCCCGTCAGCCACGGATCGCAACGACCTTGTCGTCCTCGACGAGGACTTCGACGTTCATAAGCTCGCGCATGTTCGAGCCGATCTTCAGCTCCGCCGTGCGCTCCAGCGTGCCCTGCACGATTTCGGCGCCGATGGCGAGCTTCTTCGTCTCTTCGAGCTTCGCTTGTGCCTGCTCCTTGAAATCCATGCGCTTTTGACGCTCAATGGCGAAGTGCTGACGCGCCGCCTGCGCACGCTGGATGTCCTGCTGCGCCGCCTCAGAGACGATGCGCTTTTCTTCAATGCCCATCTGCTGCAGTTCGAGATCAACCTTCTGCAGACTGTCTTCCAGCTCGTCAATGATGCGCTTCTTGAGCTTTTCTGTCAGCTTCGCCTTGACCGTGCAAGGAACCTTCACCTGAATGCTGTCCATATTCTCTCTCCTTCATCGAGCGCAGCTGATAGAGGCAACACCGTCACCTCATCCGTGCGCCTAAAGAAATAGCGGCAAGAACCCCCGAAGGGAATGCTGCCGCGTAGTTCACTAATTGATGTCGACCTTGACTTTTTTGTTCTCGCGGGTACCGGCGGCCTTGGCAACCGTGCGGATCGCCTTCGCAATCCTGCCCTGCTTGCCGATCACCTTTCCCATATCGTCCGAAGCGACATGAAGCTCGATCAATGTCATGCGGTCTTCCTGCTTTTCGTCGACAACGACGTCTTCGGGATGATCGACCAACGCCTTGGCGATGATTTCAACGACTTCCTTCATGCTGATCCTCTTTTCTCAAGAGAAGCTGCGGGAGGCGGCTTTTCACGCCGTCTCCGTCGCCTCGTCTCGATCAGTTCTTCGAGCGCTTCTTCTCATCGAACTTCGCCATGATGCCCTTCTTGCTGAAGAGCGAGCGGACGGTATCCGTCGGCTGTGCGCCCTTGCTCATCCAATCGATGGCCTTTTCCTCATCGACATTGATGACGGCCGGCTCCTTCGTGGAGTCGTAGTTGCCGAGGATCTCGATGAAACGACCGTCGCGCGGCGAGCGGGAATCCGCCACGACGATGCGGTAGAACGGGTTCTTCTTCGCGCCCATGCGGGTCAAACGAATCTTTACTGCCATGTTTTCACCTCCTTTAAAGGATAATTTTTTGTCAGCCGCGACGCATCGCAGCCGACGAATCTTCCATGAGCCGATCAGTGCATGAACGGCAGCTTCATGCCGCCGAGGCCGGGGAATCCCTTGCCCTTCTTGCCTCCCTGCATCTTCTTGACCTGCTTCATCATCTTCTTCATTTCGTTGAACTGCTTCAAGAGCTTGTTCACATCCTGCACGCGCGTGCCGCTGCCGAGCGCGATGCGCTTGCGGCGGCTGCCGTTGATGATGGAAATGTCCGCGCGTTCCTTCGGCGTCATGGACTTGATGATCGCCTCGATGCGGCGCACTTCCTTGCCGTTGAGGTCGATGTCCTGTCCCTGCAGCTGCTTCTTGAGTCCGCCCATGCCGGGAATCATGCCGAGGATTTGCTCAAAGGAGCCGAGCTTTCGGACTTTCTGCATCTGTGCGAGGAAATCGTCGAGCGTGAAGTCCGCCTTGCGCAGCTTCTTCTCCATCTTCTTGGCTTCTTCCGCATCGAACGTGGACTGCGCCTTCTCGATGAGGGAGAGCACGTCGCCCATGCCGAGGATGCGCGACGCCATGCGATCGGGATGGAAAGGCTCAAGCGCTTCAAGCTTCTCGCCCATGCCGACGAACTTGATCGGGCAGCCCGTGACCGCCTTGACCGACAGCGCCGCACCGCCTCGGGCGTCGCCGTCGAGCTTTGTCAAAACGACGCCGTCAATGCCCAACCCCTCGTTAAAGCTTTCGGCCACGTTCACGGCGTCCTGACCCGTCATGGCATCGACGACGAGCAGGATCTCGTGCGGCTTGACGTCCGCCTTGATGTCCTTAAGCTCCTGCATGAGCTTCTCATCAATGTGCAGACGACCCGCCGTATCGATGATCACGACATCGTTGATGTGCGAACGCGCATGATCGATCGAACTTCTGGCAATCGTCACGGCATCCGTGCCCTGCGGCATGGAAAAGACGGGGATGCCAAGCTGCTCGCCCAACACCTGGAGCTGCTTGACGGCGGCAGGTCGATAGATATCGGCCGCGACAAGCAAAGGCTTCTTTCCCTGCTTCTTGAGAGAAAGGCCGAGCTTTCCCGCCGAGGTCGTCTTGCCCGCGCCCTGAAGTCCCGCCATCATGATGACGGTCGGCGGCACAGACGAGATATTGAGGCGGCTCTGCGTGCCGCCCATGAGTTCTGTAAGCTCTTCGTTAACAATCTTGACGACGACCTGCGCCGGTGTCAAGGTGTCGAGCACATCCTGCCCGACGGCGCGCTCCTTCACCTTCTTGATGAAGTCCTTGACGACCTTGAAATTGACATCGGCTTCGAGGAGCGCCATGCGCACCTCGCGCATCGCCTCGTTTACGTCGTCCTCCGTCAGCTTGCCATGTCCGCGCAGCTTTTTAAACGTCTGCTGCAGGCGATCCGCCAAGCTTTCAAAAATCATGCTGTACCTCCCGCTGCGCCCCTAAAAGACGCGAAATCCGCTGCAAGACCGCCTCCACGGCGGCATCGTTCTCTTCCGTGCGCAGCTTGCGAATCGCCTCGCCGATCGCCGCAAGTTCCTCGTGCTCTTTGGCAAGGCGCCGCAAGAGGCCGAGCTTTTCTTCGTAGCCTTCCAGCGCCTGCTCCGAGCGATGAATGATATCGTAAGCGGCCTGCCGCGAAACTCCGACCGCTTCGCCGACCTCCGCGAGGGAGAAATCGTCGAAGAGATGAAGTTCCAGACAGCGCCGCTGCTTTTCCGTGAGCAGCATGCCGTACATGTCGAACAGTTCCGCCAGATGAAAGAGTCTTTCGAGCATCACTCCACCCGCCTTCCTGCAAGGCACGTTTCCAAAACGGACATGCGCAGGGGAATCTCCCCCGACTAGGCTATTATAAGCAAGGCGATGCATCCTGTCAAGTTTTTTCCTTGGCAGAGAGATAAGATTTTTCTATCCTTGATACGCTGACGATGAATCAGTGTATCATTTTCCTGTAAATCTAAGTGTTTACTCATAAGATAATAGGTAAAATATCTATATCGTAGAACGCACATCAGCGCGACTTTCTCGTCAGTGAAGAAGGCGTCGTGCCCAAGTGCAGGCACACAGGGCCGCGGCTTCACCGTCGTGGCGGAAGAAGTGCGAAAGCTTGCCGAGCAGTCGGAAAACGCCGCACAGGAAATCACCTCCCTCCAAAATACAGCAATACCATTGACTTATCACGACAATGCCTGAACTGCATGGCGGACGATCTGAAGCGCGCGTTCCCCCACATTCCCGCGCCCGTGCAAGACGCGCGCCGTTGACCGCTCCTTTCATCA
>ERZ773069.665-NODE-665-length-21817-cov-17.275572_pt1 | contig 21817 bp, 26 predicted proteins | sample MGYA00580619_ERZ773069 | MGnify/ENA primary metagenome ERZ773069 (study PRJEB29015, sample SAMEA2738007) | human oral metagenome | biome: human oral; feature: human-associated habitat; material: dental | place: China | collected 2108 ...
CTTCCTTGCTACTTGCCTCTTTCACACGAGAGAAGGCCTTGACCAAACCAGTCAAGGTAGAAAGCGCATCATCACGCTCACGGTCAGACGCTTCCAAACTAGCCACCGTTTGACTGGCCTTGGAACGGTGCAAACCATCTTGCAAGGTCTCAAGAAGTTTCTCCATATCCCCAAGCTTCGTTGCATATACCTGCTCAGACTTATTGGCTTTTGTAAAAGCCCCCAACTCGTCCTTGCTCTCAGATAGAAGTTGGAAGAATTCGTTGTTTTCTAAAGCTTTTGTATCTAAACTGCTAATTCCATAAATTTTTTTCATCTGGATAATCTCCTAATTTTTTATTTTAATGTACCTTTTACTTCGTCCGATTTTCGGACAAATAGAATTCGCCATGAAAGGCTTCGTCCGAAAATCGGACGGACTCATTCTAGAACTGGTGAGCTTGTCAGAAAATCTGGCGATGGAAATTTGATGAGTCCAATCTCTCTGTTTTTTAAAACAAATCTATTTTTTCCAGTATATTATAAACAATATTACGTACTTCCTCGTTCTGTACTCCTTTAACTTGAATTAATAGACTATTCGCTTGTAAAAGCCATTCATATTGACTGTTTTTTAGAAGTTTACCTTTTTCATTAAAAAAACAAATTTCTTTATCTCTCAATTCATCAATAATATCAGGAGAAATTATAATATTTTCTGAACTATCAAAAATGTAATATTTTATAATATTTTCAAAAGAAGCAGTATCTTTTTCGTTCTTATAACCATCATACTTATCATTAAGTAACTTCAGCAATTTATCTTTCAAATAATCATTTTCTTCGTTTGGTACAACACAATAAAAATATGCTGGAAAATCTCTATTTTGTGGGATTAAACCAAAACTGCAGCCTAAATGATTCATAACCCCAGTATCGTTATAAGAAAACTCTGTACAGCCGGCACCACACCACTGAATATCGTTTTTCAATTTATAACCGTATACTTTAAAATGTTCATCAATTTTAGCATCACTTGGTAGAGTATGATTCATTACTTGATCAAATTTAATCTTTAATACATCTAAATTTGTTATATTTGTTTTAGTATTTGCAATTTTTGTTGCATTAGCATAAATGGAATTTCTTTTATTTCTTGTATCTGAGGAAAGTGATTTGCCTACTCCTTTTTCTGAGGCAATCACATCATGGTAATCTATTAAGGCATATTTTTCTTTAGAAAAATGGTATAAAAAGAAACGATAAGCATATAAAAATATATATTGTTTTTCGGTAGGAATGGGTTTAAAAGTTTCTATTGGCGAAAAAATCTGATTGTCATGTTCTTCACAAAAAAGTGGCATAGTTCCAGCATCATTTATATTGACTTCATAAAATAATTCACTATATGATCTAGGATTTTGTAGATTACTAACAATATTTTTTATATCGGTCGAAAAAACCGAATATCCATTATCAGTTTTTCTTGCAATCTGCTTTTCTAATATATTTCTAGGAAAAGTGTGTGATTTAATCGGTTTTCTATCACAGTTGGAATACAGGCACTCTTTTCCTTTAGAATCGAAAAGTTGCTTGACTCTATTCCTATCGTGGGATTGAAGTTGTTTTCTCTCACTTTCCGAAATATCACGAAGATTATCCCGTTCCATTTGTTTTCGTAACTTCTCTATTTTTAAATGGCAATGTTTGTATTTTTTGCCTGAATTGCATGGACATTTATCGTTTCTACCGATAGACACCTCCCCACCTCCTTTCTATAATGTATATTTATTTTTTATTGCAGCACACTCCTAAAACACCATCTCCCCACTCTCTTCCAGCGTAAACTTGACATTGTCTTCAATCCACTTACGGCGTGGTTCGACCTTATCGCCCATGAGGACATTGACACGGCGTTCGGCGCGTGCTAGGTCTTCGATCGTGACACGGATGAGAGTACGTGTCTCAGGATTCATGGTTGTTTCCCAGAGCTGGTCCGCATTCATCTCACCAAGACCTTTGTATCGTTGGAGGGTGGCTCCTTTACCGAACTGCTTACGAAGTTCTTCTAACTCTCCGTCCGTCCAAGCATAGGCCACTTCTTCTTTCTTGCCTTTCCCTTTGGACATCTTGTAAAGAGGCGGAAGGGCGATATAGACATGTCCTGCCTCGACTAGTGGACGCATGTAGCGGTAGAAAAAGGTTAAGAGCAAGGTCTGGATGTGGGCCCCATCTGTATCGGCATCGGTCATGATAATGATCTTGTCATAGTTGGCATCTTCAATAGAGAAGTCTGCTCCGACACCCGCTCCGATGGTATAAATCATGGTATTGATTTCTTCATTTTTGAGAATATCCGCCATCTTAGCCTTGGCTGTATTGATAACCTTACCTCGAAGAGGTAAGATAGCCTGAAACTTACGGTCACGACCTTGTTTAGCAGAACCACCGGCAGAATCACCCTCGACCAGGTAGAGTTCATTCTTTGCTGGATTTTTAGACTGGGCTGGGGTCAATTTTCCAGACAGCAAGCCTTTGTCTTTTTTATTTTTCTTGCCATTTCGGCTCTCATCACGCGCCTTACGGACCGCTTCACGGGCATCACGAGCCTTGATAGCCTTTCTGATGAGATTTGAAGCTAGTTCTCCATTCTCCATTAGGAAAAAGGTCAACTTATCAGATACTATGCCATCCACAACAGGACGAGCCAGAGGGCTTCCAAGTTTGTCCTTAGTCTGTCCTTCAAATTGAAGGTGTTCCTCCGGAACAAGGATGGAAAGAACTGCCGCTAATCCTTCACGATAATCTGAGCCTTCTAGGTTTTTATCTTTTTCTTTGAGAAGGCCAGTTTTTCGCGCATAGTCATTCATGACTTTGGTAATGGCAGACTTGAGTCCTGTCTCATGTGTTCCACCGTCTTTGGTACGAACGTTATTAACAAAGGACAAGATGTTATCTGAAAATCCATCATTATACTGGAGGGCTACTTCTACTTGAAAACCATTATCTTCCCCTTCAAAGTATAGGACAGGCGTCAAGGTTTCCTTGTCTTCATTTAGGTAAGAAACAAAGTCTTGGACCCCATTCTCATAATGGAATTCAATTGCTTCGTCTGTTCGCTTATCCGTTAATGACAAGGTTACATTTTTCAAAAGAAAGGCTGACTCATTGAGACGCTCTGAAATGGTATTGTACTTAAAGTCTGTCGTGGAAAAGATACTAGCATCCGGCATGAAGGTCACTTTGGTACCTGTCTTAGATTTTGGTGCTGTACCAACCTTTTCAAGAGTTGTTACTGGCTTCCCACCATTTTCAAAACGCTGCTTGTAGACTGCACCATCACGAGTAATTTCTACCTCTAACCAACTAGAGAGGGCATTGACGACAGAAGATCCAACCCCGTGGAGACCTCCTGATGTCTTATAACCACCCTGACCGAATTTCCCTCCGGCGTGAAGGATGGTAAAGATAACCTCAACCGTTGGAATTCCCATAGCGTGCATTCCAGTCGGCATTCCACGTCCGTGGTCTTGAACCGTTAAACTTCCGTCTTTATTAATGGTCACATCAATACGATCTCCAAACCCAGATAGGGCTTCATCGACCGCATTATCGACAATTTCCCAAACAAGGTGATGTAATCCAGCACCGTCAGTCGATCCGATATACATCCCCGGACGTTTTCGAACCGCATCCAACCCTTCTAGCACCTGAATGGCATCATCATTATAATTGTTAATATTGATTTCCTTTTTTGACACAAGGAACCTCCTATTTGTTCATCTTTACTATTTTACAGGTTTTCTAGGGATTTTGCAAAATTTTCAAGTTAAAAAGCCTATTCACAAGTCCTTTTTAGTAAAAAAGCAATCATTTCCACCCTAAAAAAAGAAACCAAGACGCGAGTCTCAGTTTTCTTTTCCTTTAACTTGGCTTGTTGCTATATCTTCACCAAACCATTTTTGGCTAATTTCTTGGAATTTACCTTCTTGATAGAGTTCCACAAAAGCTTGATTCAAATTTGCTAACAAGGTCTTATCAGCTGGTCTCACACCAACTGCAAAAGACTCACTCTCAAAACCAGCAGGAAAAATCTCATACTGGTCTAAAATTCCTTCAGTTTCAAGATAATAATTGGCGTAAACACGGTCAATTAAAAGGGCATCAATCCGATCATTTTGCAAGTCAATCAAGGCTTCATTAAAACTCTGATATTGGTTGGCTTTTTGATCTTTTACAATGTTTTTCAAGAGTTCTGGCTGAGCTTCAAAATCTAGATAACCAGAAGAACCTGCTTGGGCTCCCAAAATCTTATTTTTCATATCCGAAACAGACTGGATATTTTGCGATTTTTTTGAGACTAGAACCTGCTGATTCTCCATATAAGGAATGGTAAAAGCAACCTTCTCACGGCGTTCATCTGTTGCGGAATATCCATTCCAGATAGCATCAATAGTGCCGTTTTGAAGTTCTGTTTCCTTCATATCCCAATCAATGGGTTGAAACTGTACCTTGAACCCCAGTTTCTCAGAAACAGCCTGGGCTAAGTCAATATCAAATCCGACATATTGGCCATTCTTTTCTTCAAACCCCATAGGAACAAAGGTATTGTCAAATCCAATAGTAATGCTTCCTTGTTGTTGGTATTTGTCCCAATTATCGACTTTGGGATCACTAGCTTTTTGCGTACATCCTACTAGGAAAAAAGCCAGAAAGAATACCAAAACAAGACTGATTTTCTTTAGATTCATAGACACCTCCTACTTAGGCTCTACTTTGAGAATCTGGTCAGCAATATTCTCTGCAAACTGGAGATCATGAGTTACGACAATTTGAGTCATGCCTAATTCTCGATTTTGTAGGATCAGTTTTTCAACCTCGAGACGCAACTCTGGGTCAAGGGCTGAAGTTGGTTCGTCATAACCAATCACTTCAGGATCTATCATCATAGCACGTGCTAAGGCAACCCGTTGCTTTTGACCACCAGATAAGGAATAAGGATAGGCATCTGCATGAGCTTCGAGTCCCAGACGAGTTAATAAGTCGACCGCCTTCTTCTTTGCATCTGCTTCAGACATCCCCATAGTCTTGATAGGTGACAAAATCAAGTTTTCCATAACGGATAAGTGAGGAAAAAGCTGAAAATCTTGAAAAACAAAACCTAACAAGTGGCGCTTTTCAAGTTCATCCAAAGGTAGGGATTCTCCATTATAAAAAATCTCTCCTGAATCAATGGTCTCAAGTCCAGCTAACATTCTAAGCAAGGTAGTCTTTCCACCACCAGAAGGGCCAACAATGGCCAAAATTTGCTTTTCAGGAATTGTTAAACTGAAATTGGATAAAATTTCTTTTTTTCCAAATTTTTTGCTGATATTTCTTAACTCTAACATGGTTAACCTCCTATCTATAGTAGCTGAACTTCTTCTCAAGTTTCTTAGCTAGGATTGTGACGATACCAATCATAAGCAGATAGATAGCTCCTGCTAGAAACATTGGAATCAAGCTCGCATCACGATTGGCTGCAGTACGACTAGCTAGGATTAAATCTGAAATACCGAGTGCATAGACCAGAGAAGTATCCTTAACCAAACTCATAACCTCGTTAAATACACTTGGTAAAACAATCTTGGTCACCTGTGGCAAAATGATATAGCGAACAGTATCGATAGGATTGAATTTCAAAACCTTAGCTGCTTCGTATTGCCCCTGAGGAATCGTTGCAATTCCTCCACGGAAAATTTCAGCAAAATAGGCTGCATAATTAAGCGTGAAGGCAATAATCGCAGCTGGCACCCGGTCCAATCGAATTCCGATACTTGGTAGGACATAATAAATAAAAATTAGTTGCAAAAGTAAGGGTGTCCCACGCATCACCCAGATATAAATATCAATTATGTAATGGAGGGGTTTCCAATGGACCTGTAAGCAAAAGGCAATCAAAATGCCTAAAGGGATTGAAAAGAGCAAGACTAGTGCAAAAACTTGTAAAGTCATTGTAGCACCGCTCAATAAACTTGGTAATATCTCGAATAAATAAGACATATTCCACCTCCTAAAAATAATTGTTCCTATTATAGCATAAATAAACACAAAATCAAGGATTTTCAGAAATTTCCATGAATTTTTAAAACTTTATCCTTAATTTCCGAACAATAGTGTTTATGAGAAAATTTTTCTACTTACATAAAGTATCAGATGTCACAATTTGAGAAAAGATTCCTTTTCGTTTCTCTCCTATTTCATGGTATAATAGAAGCATGATGACAATAGTATTATTAATTTTAGCTTATTTATTGGGTTCTATCCCTTCAGGACTGTGGATTGGGCAAATCTTCTTTAAGATCAATCTAAGAGAACATGGTTCAGGTAATACTGGAACGACCAATACCTTTCGTATTTTAGGTAAGAAAGCGGGTATGGCAACCTTCGTAATAGACTTTTTCAAAGGAACCATCGCAACCTTGCTTCCATTTATCTTTCATGTTCAAGGTGTTTCATCTCTAGTCTTTGGCCTTTTAGCTGTGATTGGGCATACCTTCCCAGTATTTGCAGGATTTAAAGGAGGAAAGGCTGTCGCAACTAGTGCTGGAGTCATTTTCGGATTTGCTCCTCTATTTTGTCTCTATCTAGCAGTTGTCTTCTTTGGAACTCTATATCTAGGAAGCATGATTTCTCTCTCTAGTGTTACTGCTGCTCTCGCTGCTGTACTTGGGGTGATTCTTTTCCCGCTTATCGGTTTCCTACTGCCAAGTTACGATTTATTATTCGTAGCGATTATCCTAGTCCTCGCAGGTTTAATTATTATCCGCCACAAGGATAATATCAATCGCATTCAAAACAAAACTGAGAACCTAGTTCCTTGGGGACTAAATCTCACCCATCAAAAACCAAAAAAATAAAGAAGATGATGAGATATAAAAATGAAGTTTTCGCCAGATTTTCATTTCAAATACTAAAAAACGAGGTCGGGATTTTTCCCAGCCTCGTTTGTGTTTATTTAGACTTGATATAGTTGATACCATCTGCCTTCGGTGCAACTGCTTTACCAAAGAAGGCTGCTAGAACGACGATGGTCAAGAGATATGGTGCAATTTGCAAGTAAACGGCTGGAACTCCTTGCAAGAATGGAAGTTGAGAACCGATAACCGCCAAACTTTGTGATAGCCCAAAGAAAAGACTTGAAAGCATAGCTCCAACAGGATTCCACTTACCGAAAATCATAGCAGCAAGTGCGATAAATCCAGGTCCAACGATGGTCGTAACTGAGAAGTTAACGGAAATTGACTGAGCGTAGATAGCTCCACCGATACCTCCAAGGAAACCTGAAATCACAACTCCAAGATATCTCATCTTGTAGACATTAATCCCCAAAGTATCTGCTGCTTGTGGGTGTTCACCAACTGAACGGAGGCGAAGTCCAAAGCGAGTTTTAAAAAGGACAAACCATGCTAAGAATGAAAAGGCAATTGCTAGGTAACCAATTAAACTTGTTGACTTGAAGAAGATATCTCCGATAACTGGGATATTAGCCAAAAGAGGGAAATCAAAACGTCCAAAAGTTTGCGTTAAGTTATCCGTTTGTCCCTTGTTATAAAGCACTTTGACTAAGAAAACAGCCAAGGCTGGCGCCATCAAGTTAAGTACGGTACCACTGACAACATGGTCAGCACGGAAATGAACTGTAGCCACTGCGTGAATGAGAGAGAAGATCGCTCCGACTAATCCACCAACTAGAAGCGCCAACCAAGGAGTTAATGCTCCCAAATCTTGTGCAAATTCAAGATTAAACACAACTCCAGAAAAGGCACCCATAACCATGATTCCTTCAAGTCCAACGTTAACAACTCCACCACGTTCAGAGAAAACTCCTCCGATACTTGTGAAAATAAGTGGTGCTGAATAAATCAACATTGAAGAAACCATAAGGGTTAACATTGTTGTAATCGACATCCTTATTTACCTCCTTTAAGTTGTTTTCTTGGTTTGACAAAGCGCTCGATGATGTAGTGAACGCTGACAAAGAAGATAATTGAGGCTGTAACGATACTTACAAGCTCTGATGGTACTTGAGCCGCATTCATACCAGGGGCACCAACTTGGAGTACTCCGAACAAGAAGGCTGCAAAGAGAATTCCAATCGGTGAGTTTGCAGCAAGTAGACTTACCGCCATACCATTAAATCCGATTGCCAATGATGAACCTTGAACATAGACGTTTTGGAAGGTACCAAGTCCTTCTACAGCTCCACCTAGACCTGCAAGAGCACCTGAGATAATCATTGATAGAATAATGGTGCGTTTAGCTGAAATACCTGCGTATTCAGAAGCATTTGGATTGAGGCCAACTGCACGGATTTCAAAACCGAGAGTTGTCTTCTTAAGCAAGAACCAAATAACTGCAACTGCAATGATGGCAAAGAAAATCCCAATATTCATACGAGAGTTTCCTGTTAACTCAGCAAGCCAAGGTGTTTGATAAGTTGCGTTTGCACTTACTCGGATTGATGAGTCTGTACTTTGCATGATATCTTTGGGGAAAGAGTGGATAAAGGCATTACTTGTATAGAGAACAATGTAGTTCATCATAATGGTTACGATAACTTCAGATGTCCCGAGATAGGCTCTTAAAATACCAGGAATGGCGCCAACAATTCCTCCAGCAACCAGCGCAATGACAACTGTCGCAAGAATCAACAATGGACGTGGTAAATCTGGATTTGAAAGAGCGAACCAACCACTCATAACCCAACCAGCGAGTGCTTGTCCTGGAAGACCAACGTTAAAGAAGCCAGCACGACTCGCAACTGCAAATCCAAGAGCAATCAAGACTAATGGTCCCATGGCACGGAAAATTTCACCGATTCCACGAACACTACCGAAGGCTGTGTAGAACAACTCTTCATAACCCCAAATAGCATCATAGCCAAAAATCCACATGACGATGGCTCCAAGCAAGATTCCAAGGATAACAGAAATCAAGGGAACAGAAATTTGTTGTAATTTTTTAGACATCACTCTTCTCCTTTTTCCAATTCACCACCAGCCATCAAGACACCAAGTTCTTGCTTGTTGGTTGTTTCTGGCGTTACAATCCCTTGAATCTTACCATCATGGATAACAGCGATTCTATCTGAGACATTTAGAATCTCATCTAGTTCAAAGCTGACTACAAGGACAGCTTTTCCATTATCACGTTCTTGAATCAAGCGTTTGTGAATGTACTCAATGGCACCGACGTCCAAACCACGAGTTGGTTGGCTGACGATGAGGAGATCCGGATTTCGATCAATCTCCCGAGCGATGATTGCTTTTTGTTGATTTCCTCCAGAAAGGGCAGAAGCTGGAACAATCTCACTAGCAGCACGAACATCAAACTCCTGCATCAATTTTTTTGCATAGTCAACGATATTCGTATAATTTAAAATTCCCTTCTTGCTAAGAGGTTCTTTATAGTAGGTTTGAAGAGCGATATTTTCAGAAATCATCATTTCCAAGACCAAACCATCACGGTGACGGTCTTCCGGAACGTGACCAACACTCAGTTCAGTGATTTGACGTGGATGCAATCCTACAATGGACTGGCCTTTCAATTCCACACTACCAGACTCAATCTTACGAAGTCCAGTGATAGCTTGGATCAATTCAGACTGACCATTTCCATCAATACCGGCAATTCCGACAATCTCACCAGCTCGAACATCGAGTGAAAGATTTTTAACAGCAGGAACGCCACGGTTTTCATGAACAACCAAGTCTTTGATGGAAAGAACGACTTCTTTAGGTTGTGGTGCTTGCTTCTCAGTTTTGAAGGAAACAGAACGTCCCACCATCATTTCTGCCAAGTCAGCATTAGTTGCACCAGCAATCTCAACTGTTTCGATTGATTTACCACGACGGATAACTGTAACGCGGTCAGAAACCGCACGAATTTCATCCAATTTATGGGTAATCAAGATAATTGATTTGCCTTCTTTGACCAAGTTCTTCATGATAGCCATCAACTCATCGATTTCTGATGGTGTTAAAACGGCAGTCGGTTCGTCAAAGATAAGAATATCGGCACCACGATAAAGTGTCTTTAGGATTTCAACACGTTGTTGAGCACCAACAGAGATATCTGCTACTTTGGCAGAAGGATCCACAGCAAGACCATAACGCTCCGATAGTTCGTTAATTTCTCGAGTTGCTCGAGCAATATCTAGGACACCATTTTTTGTCAATTCACTTCCCAAAATGATATTTTCAGCAACTGTGAAAGCTTCAACCAACATAAAGTGCTGGTGAACCATCCCAATTCCTAAGCTAGCTGCTTTTGATGGCGAGTCTAATTTTACAACTTGACCGTTGACCACAATTTCACCACTAGTTGGTTCTAGAAGCCCTGCTAGCATGTTCATAAGAGTGGACTTCCCAGCTCCATTTTCTCCTAAAAGTGCATGAATTTCACCTTTACGAAGTTCAAGGTTAATCTTGTCGTTAGCGACAAATTCACCGAAAACTTTGGTAATTTCACGCATCTCAATGACATTTTCGTGTGCCATGTGCTCTTCCTTTCAGAGTTTTATTTTATTTCAATAAAACCTGCTAAAGAGATTTAGCAAGCTCTATTGAGACAAAACAATTTGTCTCAATTCTTAAAGAAGCGGCCACAGGCCGCTCCCCTAAGAAATGACTTTCATCCATTATTTTTCAGGAACTTTTACACTTCCATCAAGGATTTTAGCTTTTGCATCTTCAACAGCTTTTTTACCTTCTTCAGAAAGGTTAGTTGTTACTAGATCAACCCCTTTATCCTTCAATGAGTAAACGATCACTTGACCGCCAGGGAATTCACCTTTTTCAGCTTTGTTGGCAAGGTCTTTTACAGCTGTACCAACTTGTTTTAAAGTAGAAGCAAGTACGAAGTTTGATTCTTTACCATCTTTAGAAGTGTATTTACCTTCTTCTGCTTGGTCACGGTCTACACCGATAACCCAAACTTTTTCGCCTTCGTTTTTGCTTTCATTCAAAGATTTAGCTTCTGAGAATACACCCGCACCAGTACCACCAGCTACTTGGTATACTACGTCTGCACCAGCTGCGTATTGAGCAGCAGCGATAGTTTTACCTTTAGCAGCATCACCAAATGAACCAGCATAGTCTACTTGAACCTTGATAGATGAGTCAACAGAGGCAACACCTGCTTTGAAACCAGCTTCAAAACGTGAGATAACTTCAGATTCCATACCACCTACAAAACCAATTTGTTTAGTTTTTGTAGTTTTAGCTGCAGCCACACCTGCAAGGTAAGCTGCTTCGTTATCAGCAAAAGTAGCACTTACAACATTCTTTTGATCTTTAATCACATCGTCAATCAAAACATAGTTTAAGTCTGTATGTTCTTTTGCAGCATCTGCAACTGCATTTTTAAGTGCAAAACCAATACCATAGATTAAGTTGTAGTTTCCAGCTGCTTGTTGCAAGTTGTTAGCGTAGTCAGCTTCACTTGTTGATTGGAAGTAAGTGTAACCATTGTCTTTTGAAAGGTTGTGTTCTTTACCCCAAGCTTGAAGACCTTCCCAAGCTGATTGGTTGAATGATTTGTCGTCAACACCACCAGTATCTGTAACGATAGCTGCTTTAGTCTTCAAATCAGAAGATGAAGAAGCTGCGTTACGAGAAGAGCGATTACCACATGCAGCAAGTCCAAATGCTGCTACTGCAACTAGACCAAGGCCTAGCCATTGTTTCTTGTTCATTACTGAACCTCCTAAATAAGATGCGCAACGAAGTTGCAAGTATGGATTGATTGGCCACAAGGACCCTTGTCACTCAAAGAGTGACGCAGACTAATGCAAGTCTGTAAATGAGTATGGAAGTAATTCCCCGACCGTCATCTCGACCGTCGATTTATCTTTGGCAACTAGAGTCACCTTTAGATCTTGTTCAAAAAATTCGACCATAACTTGGCGACAAGCTCCACAAGGAGAAATAGGTTTCTCAGTTTGACCGTAAACAATCAATTCTGAAAACTCACGTTGTCCTTCGGAGATAGCTTTAAAAATAGCTGTTCTCTCACCACAGTTGGTCAAGGGGTAGCTAGCATTTTCAATATTGCATCCTGTATAAACACTACCGTCCTTGGCAACCAAAACAGCACCAATCGGAAAATGTGAATAGGGTACATAGGCGTTTTTACTAGTCTCAATCGCCAAGTCAATCAACTCAGTAGTCGCCATCTGCTAACTCTCCTTTTAAGATTGCTACACCAGCAGATGTTCCGATACGAGTAGCTCCTGCTTCAACAAAGGCAACTGCATCTGCATAAGAACGAGCTCCACCAGCAGCCTTAACCCCCATATCAGGTCCAACTGTCTGGCGCATTAATTTAACATCCGGTAGGGTTGCACCACCTGTTGAGAAGCCTGTTGACGTCTTGACAAAGTCTGCCCCTGCTTTTTGAGCAAGTTGACAAGCCAGAACTTTTTCTTCATTCGTTAACAAACAAGCTTCAATAATAACCTTAACAAGTTTGCCTCCGCTTGCTTCAACAACAGCACGAATATCTGACTCAACTAATGCAGCATTTCCTGATTTTAGTGCACCAACGTTGATAACCATATCAATTTCGTCAGCACCATTTTGGATGGCTTCTTTGGTTTCATAGGCTTTGACAACTGAAGTTGTAGCTCCAAGAGGAAAACCTACAACTGTACAAACCTTGACATCGGTATCTGTTAGACCAGCTTTTGCATGAGAAACCCAGCAAGGATTGACACAAACACTGGCAAAATCGTACTCTCTTGCTTCAGATAGCAAACGATCGATTTGCTGTTCGGTAGCATCTTGCTTTAAAAGCGTATGATCAATATATTTATTTAATTTCATTTCTGATTTTCCTTAAATTAGGAGATAATTTCGATGATTTCACGCGATTTTATCACTTCATCACTCATTTTAATTTTAACATATTTTTGGAAATCTGTAACTAGTTCCGGAGAAATTTTGCCATTTGCATATACTTTTGCGACAATTTCACCTTTTTTGACTGATTCTCCAACTTTCTTCTCAAAAACAATCCCTGTCTCATAGTCAAGAGCATCTGTTTTAACGGCACGACCAGCACCCAATCTCATAGCAAAAAGACCAAACTCCATGGCTGGAAGTTCTACAATAAGTCCGTCTTCTTGAGCAGGAATATCAACTACATGGTCAACTTTTACTGGACGATAGAGGTCTTCTAGGTCTCCACCCTGAGCTAGAACCATCTCTTCAAATTTCTTGAGAGCCTTACCATTTTCAAGATGTTGCCTTACTTCCTCGACTGTTTTTTCAACATTTGCCAGAGAAAGCATAATCTGAGCTAACTCACAGATAAAGTGACTAATATCCTCGCGTCCTTTACCCTGAAGAATTTCTAGTGCTTCTAGAATTTCCAAACGGTTCCCAATGGCACGTCCTAAAGGTTGACTCATATCCGTAATGACTGCTACTGTCTTGCGACCAACAGCTTTCCCAAGATTCACCATGGTTTGAGCCAGTTGGCGTGCCTCATCAACTGTCTTCATAAAGGCACCTTCACCCACTGTTACATCAAGTAAGATAGCATCAGCTCCAGCTGCAATTTTTTTACTCATGACTGAACTAGCAATCAAGGGAATGGTATCCACTGTTGCCGTCACATCACGAAGGGCGTATAGAAGTTTGTCAGCCTTAACCAGTTGATCGGATTGCCCAATAACTGAAACCCCAATATCTTGAACTTGTTTGATAAATTCATCCTGACTTTGTTCAATCTGAAAACCTTTGATGGCTTCTAATTTATCGATAGTACCACCAGTGTGGCCTAAGCCCCTACCACTCATCTTAGCCACTGGGACATCAAAACTGGCTACCAAGGGTGCTAGAATTAAAGTTACCTTGTCACCAACACCACCCGTAGAGTGTTTATCAACCTTGACACCATCTATAGCTGACAAATCAAACTCCTGACCTGTCTTAACCATATTCATAGTTAAATCAGAAATTTCTCTCGTGGTCATTCCTTGGAAGTAAACTGCCATGGCAAATGCTGACATCTGGTAGTCAGGAACACTTCCTGCCGCATAGCCTTCAATCAAGCATTGGATTTCACTGGAACTGAGTTCTTGTCCGTCTCTTTTTTTCTGGATTAGATCTACTGCTCTCATTCTTTTACACTTTTAAGGATGTAATATCCCTTATCTTTCTTTACAACCTCGCAATTGCCAAATACATCTTCCATCTTACTTTTGGCACTTGGGGCTCCTTGTTTTTTCTGGATAACGATCGTCAAATCTCCACCATCTACTAAAAAGTCTATACTTTTTTCGATGATTTCGTGAACTACTTGCTTGCCTGCACGTATGGGCGGATTCGAAATGACATGGTTAAATTGTCCCTCTACCTGCTCATAAATATTAGACTGGAAGATAGTCGCTTGAACCTTGTTTTTTACTGCATTTTGCTGGGCTAAATCCAGGGCACGATTATTGATATCCACCATTGTCGCTTGGACACCATAAGCCTTGACCAAAGACAAGCCTATTGGACCATAGCCACAACCAACATCAAGAATTTTTTCACCTTTTTCAACATCAAGGCATCTTAACAACAACTGACTTCCAAAGTCAATCATTTTTTTACTAAAGACACCAGCATCTGTCAAAAAGGTCATCTTTTGCCCAAGTAGCTCAACTCTAAGCTCATGAACATCATGGGCTGCGTCTGGATTTTCTGCATAATACATTTTACTCATGATACTATTTTACCATAAAAATAAGTTATTTGTAAATCGTTTACAAAGGTATCAAGCCCTTAAACACATTGTATTTTTTCAAAAATAATATAAATTCGGATTAACATTAGGGACCTAGTAAAAAGCTCCCCACTGCCATGGTAATCGGAAAAGCAAAGATACAAGCTAAACCAAAAAAGAAGAGCCACCACTTTCTTTTAAAGAAAGCTAACACAAGGTAGCCAAGTCCTATGAGTGGCAATAAGATAAAAAGGACAAAAATAGTCCAGTTATAGGGGTAAGGTCCTATTGAAAAGGAAAAATTCACCCAGTTTGGTGATAACCATAAAACAACTACAAATAGGCTGATAAAAACCAGCGTTTTTTCTCTTAATCTAGCTTTCATCTTAGTCCTCCTTTATAGGTTTTCCCTCTTAGATTTTAACAAAGAAAGCGTTATTCTTCAATCTCAATCAATTATTGGAAACGAATGACAAGTCATTGGGAGCTACAAGGTATCACAGTCAGGATAAAACAACAAATTTATTGTCTATAATCAGACGCATTTTGATTACTATTGCTTTACCTTCAAATACTTAATTATCAACAGTATTCCCAATAAGATGTTTAGATAAAAGCCCAACTGATAAGTTTGTGTTAGGATTTCCAAACTTGTCCACAGTCGTATCAAATCTTCTATTGACATGCGGAATAAATAACCCTCTGTAGCAATCCACAAAATCAAAAATAGATAACTACTAGCAGCAAGCCATTTCGTCCACCGTTTTTTTAGTAAGAAAGCAATTAAGAGCGAACAGATAAAGACAGCTGTTACAATAGCATGTTCCATCAAAAAAGTAAAACCGTAATAGGTTTCCACAAAGCGTCTACCATTATCTGCATTGGCTCCTTTTATAAAAGGTAAAGCAAAACTTAAAATAAAACAGAGTTCCAATATGTAACTTTTTAAGATTTTCATAGTACACCTCCTATAAGTTGTGAACTAAAAAGCCCCCTTTATTAGCTGATAAAATCAGGAGAAACCAGCTCCTACTTCATCAATAATTTGTTCATCCTCTATCTACTTATAGTATATACTACTGACTTACCACATTCAAGAAACCGCTTCATTTTTTTAGCTTTTTATGGTATGATAGACAAAATATCTAGGGGAAAACAAATGACCAATGAATTTTTACATTTTGAAAAGATAAACCGCGAAACTTGGCAATCCTTGCATCGCAAAACAACTCCTCCCTTGACCGAGGAAGAATTAGATTCAATCAAGAGTTTCAATGACCAGATTAGCCTACAAGATGTTACTGATATCTATCTGCCACTGGCACATCTGATTCAGATTTACAAACGTTCCAAAGAAGATCTTGCCTTTTCAAAAGGCATTTTCCTTCAAAGAGAGAGCAAAAAACAGCCCTTTATTATCGGAGTTTCTGGAAGTGTTGCCGTAGGTAAATCAACCACAAGTCGTCTCTTGCAAATTTTGCTTTCTCGTATCGTTCCTGGAGCAAGTGTTGAACTGGTTACGACGGATGGTTTTTTATACCCAAACAGTGTCTTAATTGAGCAAGACATTCTCAACCGCAAGGGTTTTCCTGAGAGCTACGACATGGAAGCTTTGCTCAATTTCCTAGACCAACTTAAAAATGGGCAGGATGTTGATATCCCTGTTTATTCCCATGAAATCTATGATATCGTGCCAGGTCAAAAACAACGAGTAGAAGCCGCTGATTTTGTCATTGTTGAGGGAATCAATGTGTTCCAAAATCCACATAATGACCGTCTCTATATTACTGATTTCTTTGACTTTTCAATCTATGTCGATGCCGCTGTCGAGGATATTGAAAGCTGGTATTTGGATCGTTTCTTAAAACTTCTTAGCTTTGCTCAGGATGATCCAGGCAACTATTACTACCGTTTCACTCAACTTCCTCTTAGTGAAGTCAAGGATTTTGCCCACCAAGTTTGGACCAGTATCAACCTAACCAATCTCCAGAATTACATTGAACCGACACGAAATCGTGCAGAGGTCATTCTCCATAAATCTAAAAATCACGAAATTGATGAAATTTACTTAAAAAAATAATTTTCCCTTGTCAAAACGTAAGTTTTCAGATATAATGGTATAGTTAGTAAATATGGAGGTAAGAACATTGGCAAACATTAAATCAGCTATCAAACGCGCTGAATTGAACGTTAAACAAAACGAAAAGAACTCAGCTCAAAAATCAGCTATGCGTACTGCTATCAAAGCTTTTGAAGCAAACCCATCTGAAGAACTTTACCGTGCTGCCAGCTCAGCTATCGATAAAGCAGAAACTAAAGGTTTGATCCACAAAAACAAAGCTAGCCGTGATAAAGCACGTCTTGCAGCTAAACTTGGTTAATCATTAACTGCATACAAAATGAGCTCCTCGGAGCTTTTTTTGTGCACATTTTCTGGAGGTTATTATGAAAATAGCTATCATTGGATATTCTGGATCAGGCAAATCTACTCTGGCAGAAAAACTTGCTAGGCACTACTCTATCCCAAAACTTCATATGGATACTCTCCAATTTCAGCCAGGGTGGCAAGATAGTGACCGCGACTGGATGCTGAACGAAATGAAAACTTTTCTAGTCAAAAACGAAAACTGGGTCATTGATGGCAACTACTCTTGGTGTTGTTATGAGGAAAGAATGGAGCAAGCTGACCAGATCATCTTTTTAAACTTCTCTGCTTGGAATTGTTTGCTAAGAGCCTTTAAGCGCTATTTAAAATATAGAGGGAAGGTGAGAGAAAGTATGGCTAAGGGATGCCCCGAGCAATTCAACTGGGAATTTATTCGTTGGATTCTCTGGGATGGTCGAACAAAAAATGCTAAGGAAAGATACCAATACTTAAACAATACTTACCCAGAAAAGATGAGCATTCTCCATTCTCAAGCAGAGATTGATTGTTTCTTGAAATCTCTTAAAACTCAATGAAAATCAAAGAGCAAACTAGGAAGCTAGCCGCAGGTTGTTCAAAACACCGTTTTGAGGTTGTGGATAGAACTGACGAAGTCAGCTCAAAATACTATTTTGAGGTTGCAGATGGAAGCTGACGTGGTTTGAAGTTGATTTTCGAAGAGTATAAAAATAGACGATAGAGTAACATTTCATTGAGGTCAGCATGGGCTGAATGATTAAAAAAGAGAGTGGGACAGAAATCGGTAATTCGTTAGAATTCGATTTCGTCGTTCCACCTCCGCACAGTTGAGTAGGGCTGTAAAAGCTTATGAAATCAGCGTAATAGAGCCCACTCAACCACTGCGTCTTACTCGACAATCCAAAGACGATTGAGAGGCTAGGACTTTTGTCCCAGCCTCGTTTTGAATTGTTAAGCTGAACTTGCGTTCCAGCAAGAAAATCGGCTAGATGGCGTTTGTCCTTGCAAAGAAGTCCCATCAGCAGAAAGGTCAAGAAGAGAATCCCTGCTTAAGTTGACAAGAAAATTGACAAAGCATCTGCTTGATAAGCACTACGAATAGCTCCCATATGTCCCAGCTGCCAAGGGAAAAGCTTAATAGCAGAGCGCAAAATGTTGTGAGCAAAGCTCCTATGTTTGTAAATCAGCTGTAAACCTGCCCAACACTTGCTCTGGGATTCAGTGAATGTAGGAATACCCCCTAGAACCAGATTGTAAAAGCCCATAGCTAGTAAAAAAGAGCAATGAGGTAGCCTGAGATGAAGAGCCAGTCACCAAAGAGTTCTTTCAGACGAGTTTTGACAGGTATGGGATTGTCAGTTTTTAGCTTCATCTTGAGCACCTTCTTTCTTAGAATCCTCATCAAAGCCGATAACCTTGTCCAGATACTTTTCCTTAATCTTTAGCGCCTTGTTAATAGCCATTGCTGATGCGACTAGGAGGAAAAAAGTTAGCCAGACTAGGGCAGTGAATTTTGCTGGAAAGATAGAACCTGCGGAAAAGAGATAAATAGCCAAGGCTGATACAAGAATATACAAAATATGCCAGAAGCCATAAGATTTTACTTGCTTATAGTAGCGGTCTTTTTCGTCTTCTGAGAGGACGGGTTTTATTTCCGACTTGTCCCTATCTTCTAAAAGCAGATAATCCGTCGTCACTTGGAAAATCTTGCTCAGCTCTACAATTTTTTCCAGCTCTGGCAGCGCTTGGCCAGATTCCCACTTGGAAATGCTCTGGCGAGAGACATTGATTTGTTCAGCCAGTTTTTCTTGTGACCAGCCTTTTTCTTTTCTTAGTTCAAATAATTTATCAGCGAGTTTCATCGTGACAGCCTCCTTTTCTTTGCTAACTCTATCCTAACAACTTTTAGTTATCTTGAGAATACAGCTTCCTGTACATTTTGTCAACCACCGGTTGCACTTCTATTTGCAGTTTCTAGACAGAAAATATGATATACTAGATAGGCAAAATGATACAAAAAGAAGGAAGATTATGTACGAATATTTTAAAGGAATCATCAGCAAAATTACAGCCAAGTACATCGTATTGGAAGTCAACTCTATCGGCTATATTCTTCATGTGGCCAACCCCTATGCTTACTCAGGGCATCTTCACCAGGAAGCCAAGGTCTATGTGCACCATGTGGTGAGAGAAGATGCAGAGCTCCTGTACGGTTTTGCGACCGAGGAGGAGAAGCAACTCTTTCTCAGCTTGATTTCAGTCTCAGGTATTGGCCCAGTGTCTGCTCTGGCTATCATTGCGGCGGATGATAATGCTGGCTTAGTGCAAGCCATTGAGCAGAAAAATATCACCTATCTGACCAAGTTTCCAAAGATTGGTAAGAAGACAGCCCAGCAGATGGTGCTGGACTTAGAAGGCAAGGTAGTGGCGGCAGATGGTCCGTCAGAAAGCAAGGCACCTGTCCAGACTGTGGATAATCAGGAGCTGGAAGAAGCCATGGAAGCCATGCTGGCTCTGGGCTACAAAGCTGCTGAACTCAAGAAAATCAAAAAATTCTTTGAAGGCACAACGGATACAGCTGAAAACTATATCAAGTCAGCTCTCAAGATGTTGGTGAAATAATGGGGATTGCTCGAATTAGTTATGCTGAAAGCAAAAATGTTAACAATAATATAGACCTAAGTTTTAGGAATGGTAAGATAGAAGATGTCTGGCTAGACTGTAAAACTTTTCCTTTGTATTGTAAATATTGTGAACAAACTCAAACGGAATTATTTTTACATATGTCGTCTCGATATGGTCAAGTAGGACCGATTCCTTGTGAATTTTGTAATCGTGATATAACGGTTGTAGATTGTGATACTTATGTTGATGGAATAGAGGTGAGTGGTGAACCCTGTTCCTTTCAACAACTCTATTTGTTAAGCGCAGATTACATTGAATGGTTTCAAGAATGGTACGGCATCTCGCTAACCACGGAAAATTTATCTGAAGGATGGACCCATTGGATGACTGTAGATCAGCTACGAGAACAGATTGAAACATTAACTGGAATAGAAACAGATAGTCAAGCAAGGTATCAAACAGATGAGAAATTTAACCCTCTGCCACCAGATATTAATCGTTGGATCAATTTATTAGATAGGTCTACGGTTCCCTTACCTAGCTATGTTTTAAAGATTGGAGAATAATATGACCAAACGCTGCGGCTGGGTAAAGATGAATAACCCTTTGTATGTAGCTTATCATGATGAGGAGTGGGGCAAGCCCCTCCATGATGATCAGAAATTATTTGAATTGCTCTGCATGGAGACCTATCAGGCCGGACTTTCTTGGGAGACCATTCTGAATAAACGCCAGGCTTTTCGGGAAGCTTTTCATTTCTATGACGCCCAGAAAATTGCCCAGATGACGGATGCAGACCTGGCTGCTCTTTTGGATAATCCTAATATCGTCCGCAATAAGATGAAAATCTATGCGACCAGGGCTAATGCCCAAGCTTTTTTGGCTGTTCAAAAGCAGTTTGGCTCTTTTAATGACTATATCTGGTCCTTTGTCGATTTCAAAACGATTGACAATCAAATTACGAACTACAAGGAAGCCCCAACTAAGACAGAGCTATCAGAAACCATGTCCAAGGCGCTGAAAAAGCAGGGCTTCAAATTTGTTGGTCCAGTTTGTGTCTATTCATTCCTAGAAGCAGCTGGCCTTATCAATGACCATGAAAATAATTGTGATTGGAAGTAGAACAATGAAAACAAGAAAATTTCTCCTTATTTTTATAAGCCTCTATACAATCTTCTTTTTAGGTAGAGGCTTGCAACTGCTTGGGATAAATTGGTTGATTTACCCAGTTTATTTCCTTTTATTTATCTTGGGAATCTTAGCTTATCAGGAAGAATTAAAGGAGCAGCTAGCCTTGATTCTGACTAAAAAGAAGGAATTTCTGAAAACGATTTCCTTGTATATGGTCTTTGTTTTCCTCTTGTCTATTGCCTGCAACCTGCTTTCAGCCTTCATCAAGTACAGTCTGGGCTTGCCGCTACAGGGACAGAATGAAGCCAATATTCAAGGTGCCTTGTTGAAAAATCCATTTCTAATCTTGGTGATCGGTTGCTTTATCGGGCCAATCGTTGAAGAGTTTTTCTTCCGCCGCTTTTTCCTAGGTACTTTCTTGGCAAAATTCTCCAACTGGCTCGGTATTGTGTTGACAACCATTCTATTTGCCACCCTTCATATGCACAGCTGGGCCTTATCAGAGTGGGTGACAGCTATTTCCTATATTGCCGGAGGTCTTCTTCTCTCGCTCCTGTATCTGAGAAAGGACAAAAATATCTGGTATCCAATTGCACTTCATTGTTGCAATAATATCATTGCTTTTATTATTTCATTTATTTTAAGATAGAAAGATGAAAGTAATGTATAATCAGCTAATTTATCTTTAGAGAGTAGGGAGAATGTAAATCATTTAAAATAGTGATTCCTTTTGTTTAATAAGAGACTGTAAAAGTATTTTGACACCTTGTCAAAGATTTCAATTTATCGGTTCCGTTTGTGTCTATTCATTCCTAGAAGCAGCTGACCTTATCAATGATCATGAAAATGATTGTGACTTCAATTTACATAAAATACCGTTTGAGAAAGATTCTCAACGGTATTTTTCAATTTCTTCTTTTAGAG